>Ga0115842_100631_pt1 | contig 14371 bp, 9 predicted proteins | sample InSIn2SAF170_2_FD_83856 | JGI IMG/M metagenome (GOLD analysis project Ga0115842, IMG submission 83856)
CGTGATTGAGAAGTGCCGCCAAAGAAGAAATTGAACTCGGATTGGAAGCCACGGCAATGCGGATTTTCGTGTTGACCAAATAACAAACAACAGCAGCACCATGCAGAATATCAGAATCCCTTCCGCCACTCTCATCTCAGGCTACTCGCGTCTCTGTAATGGCTTTTCCAGCACCTTTCTGCCATACTCTAAAAGCATGCCTCCATTCTTGTCGACAGAATTGACGAAGTGGAATAGCCAAGCGAAAGAGAAACAAATCAAAACAGAGTCCATGTTCAAGACGTCACGCATATGCTCCAATCCTGCCGCAGCTTGCAGCGCGAAATGGGCATTAGCTACGGCAGATATCGATGCTAAAATTCCCTATCTGACCTTCGTAGGTTGCTCCTCTAGCATTGTGGACATGGGCTATGGTTGTTGGGCTAGCGGTTCGTACACTTTGATCAATGGCACTTCTCATACGACAACCAAATCGGCTGCCTGTGGTGCCCCTATGGCCTCGCAAATGGTTATCACCACAGAGATTGGAGATGACGAAGATATGGATGCTGCTGTTGCTCTGCCCACTTATGTCCTCTCAACCGCCACGCAAACTTCCGCGGTGCCCACCTCAGCGGCGAATATCACCACTAATACCGATATGCCATCCGCTAGCTTCTCTCCTTCGATCATACCTCCAACAGCGTCTCAGACCTCGGATTTTGTGGCTCAGTCTACCAGATCGTCCACTGCTCAAGGTCCTGCTATTTCTGACCATGGCAGTTCATCTAACACGAGATCCACAATTCCAAGACCACTTGCTCTTTCGTCCGATTCTGAGTTTTATGAGCCCCAAACGATGTCGTTAATTGTAAATAGTACCTTTTTGGCGACGATCTTATCGACATCTAAAGCGCACAACACGACTATGTCAGCTGAGCTATTCAATCGTACCAATTCCTCCCTCGTCAAAACGGCAACATCTCGACTCTTGTTCAGCAATAGTAGCACTATATCTAATGCAAGCACAGGAATCAATATGACAGGCATTAGTCGTTACAATGCAACGATCAACACCAACATTTCAACTCCGTCGATGTTTTCTGTGACGAAGGTTGCATCCAACAAAACAACATCAGCTAGCAGTGCCCCTCAATCTACCTTTCACTTGTCATCGTCTGAAGTGATGAAGAAGTCAACATTCACAGCTACTAGCTATTTCTACGCATTGTATCTGCCCCCAATCATGGCCGTATTTATCAAATCGTTCTGGGAAGTTATCGCAGCATCACTGAAGATGATAGAGCCCTTTGAACGACTGGCTAACCCCATAGGCTCTACTGCCAAGTACTCCATGCTTGCACAGTACCTCTCAAGCATCGTATCTTTGGATGCCATCCGAGCTTTGGGCCATCGTCGTCTGCTTCCGATTTGGACAGCAATCATGTATGCCATGCTCGAGACAGTCGCTCCAGTCGCCACAGCGTCGATGACTTGCAAGCCAAAGTCCTATTGTCATGTTAACGGTATACTGCGTCCCTGCAATCCTGCATGGATAATCAAGCTCCCTATGATTCGAGTGGTGGAAGGGATTCTGATATTCTGCATGGTGCTGCTGTTGTTTGTTATTTGGTCAACACGAAAATCCGCATTGCCGTGGCTTCCAATCCGAGTTCAATTTCTTCTTTGGCGGCACTTCTCAATCACGAACCACTTCTGCAGCTCCTACAAGAAATCGATCCAGATGCAGATGAAGCAGCATTCAGTGCAGCTCTTGAAGGATATTTGTTTCGGTTGGATAAACATGATGATCCCAAAGAAGGCCAACCACGTTTCGGCATCGTCAGCACCCGTTCTGCGAAGCAGGTTGATCATTCCGTCCTCGACATGAACTGGCTGCCAACCTCGATCAAGGAGCCCACCATTAGCTACATGCCCATAGAGGGGCAACATCCCGCAATCTCACAACGCTCAAAGCGAAACATTATCTCCAACACGAGGCTTCAGGAACAAATCCAAGCCTACCTCCATCTCATCACTACATCAGCATTGTTCGCTCTCATCCTCGGCTACTACCTCGAACAACACCGACGGATTCAACGCCTTCCTCAATTCCGATGGTATCGTGCCTAAAATGTTGCTGGTAGGCTTAGCAACCATAGCCGACATCCAGATGAAACACCTGGAGCGTGTCGTGCGTGTCAGCGAACCATTCCGTCGCATGTCCTTGCGCAACGCACGAGCCGAAACAACGATCCTAGTGCCGCTCAACGGTACCTGCTGGTCGAATCTACCACGCTGCTTATACCTGCTCGCCCGTTACGAATTCTCACAAGGCCGCATGTGGTGGCAGTGCGTCGTAAGCATCGTCGCGGCTCTCAGTGACTTCAACATCATCGCCGTCGCGGGCGTGTTGTGGAACGAAGGCCAAACGACCACCGCCTACAACATTAGCGTCTTCGGCTCTGTAGCGCTCACCGGCTGCATTCTCATCACAGGTCTAGTGGCATTGTTCTGGTGGATGAGAGTGCGAGTATTCCGACAGATGCCCAGACAACCCGATACAATAGGCACAATGTTTTCGTATTTGTGTGCATCTGAGTTCGTCAAAAACTGGGTCAGCAATCCTGACATGCGCATGGAGCTGCTGGATTCAAGTGGAAGGGATGCAGTGATCAAGCGTATGAACAGACGATTTTGGTTCGGAAGGACAATTGGCACTGATGAAAAGGAGCGATGGTGCATCGACTACGATGGAGGTCATTGTGAGGTGGACCGTACTGTGCATATGCAAATGGGTGACGCCAGAGAGACCACGCCTATCAGGCAGCCACGTCCGGGTGCGGTACCGCGCCGCAAACCGGTACCGCAGCGAGTCTCTTGAAGTTAGTGTCAGCAGAACTATCCAAATACTGTAAGCTGCGGTATCTGAAGCGTCCTTTTTGATGGATTCTGCCCATTGCTCGTGTACTCTCACCACCTGGGACAAGCATAGATAGTTGGCTCTGATCGATGAAAAGCTTCACATCGCTCATGATATCTTGTCTGGACAAATTGGGAGCGACTACTCACAACAACACTTAAAACCCCGTGCTTAGTTATCCATGGAAGCATTATGCTCTTCAAAGACAGCAATACGACCTGTTACAATTACCGTACTCACGACGCTATGAATACGCGGCATTCATTCTTCCTCGTCTGTCTCGAGTCTGCGCATGTAGTGCTTCAGCGATCACTTGAAAGTATAAGGCACGTCTTCTGCCACCAACACTCACACCCACAAGTGCCGAAGAGGGATTTTAGAGTCTTGGCTTGCTGTGCAATGTGTCCAATGGAGGGCAATCTCTCAAACTGTGTGCCGCCAAGTCAGGTAAGCGAACGTGAAGCGAAGGATGTGCCAGTCAACCAATCGCGAGCCTGCATGGATGAGGGGCCCCTGAACTCCATGGTATACTCGAGTACTATTTCGGCGCTCGGGATGCCAAGCATCTGATTCCGCCTGGCAAACGTCCTCGGAATGCGACTCTTGGCCTCCCACCCGAGTGTAAGCCGACGTCTTCGACAAACATCTGCGCAGCGAGGACGACGAGAGCATGACACCGGTTTGCCATAACGCCCTATCAAAATTAGCAGTATACATTCTGCGCGAAGTCATCGCTGACGAGACAGGGCTCGCTCAAGTCATCGTTCTTGACTTATGATCATCGTTCAGTAACGATCTGGAGGTGCGTTTGAATCGACTTCCTGCGGCCTCCCTCATGCTCCACATCTGTGGCCGAGCTCATGCAGTAAGAACTTATCTAGTTACACCTTGTTGCACGAGCTGTGCGATGCGTGCTCTACTGCCTTGATCGGTGTCAGCTGCACAGCCAAGTTCAAGTCGAGATGCACGAAGTAAGCAGCAAAGCATCAGATTGCTGAGAAGGTGTGGGTGCAGATTGACGATGCCACGAATCTGTTTTTACTCGGGGATCGAACTTGCCTCGACAGGCCTTTCCAAAGACTTTTCAACAAGTACTTATATCTCGACCTGCACATTCTGAACCAGTCCTTAGTTTTCCCAATTGCTCATACTTTCTTCCAAGAAGAGAGCCATGTCAGATATCACCCCACAATCGGAAATCATGGCAGACTCTACCTATACACCAGACAACGTTGGTGTTATCAATCCAAGAGCTTTGACTGAAGCAATCTACGGTCGAAGGATTGACTGGAATGACGTGAATGCCAAAAAAATCATTGAGAACGTTCTTCATATGAGATACGAAGAACTTTTTGACATCAAGAACGAGTCTCCTCTGTATGCAGGAATGAAGCTGGTCGCCGACAACAAGATCGAACCTGTTGGACCGAGTGCTGTCAAAATCGTCGAGTCTAACACTACCACTGATGCAAGTGTAGAGCTTAAAGACCTGGGAATCAACACTCTGGACGATCTCAAGATCATAAGCTCAAAAATTTATGGAAACCACCTCCATCTCGTGCATGAGATTCCAGCCAAGTACCGTACCCTGACCAATCTGAAAGTCACCAAGCAGATCCTGGACTTTGCCGTTCCTAACAACAAGTTCCATACGGATTCACCGTCAGCTTCGAGTCCGCCATGGAATGGTCCAGCTAGTGGCACTTGGGTGTGGCGAGACATCGGCGACTGGGCACGTAACGGCCTGACCTACAGTGATCCTCGTCAAGGCAGCATCGCAAACTGCTACCACATTGCTGCACAAGCTGCGGTAATCTGGTCTACGCCTTCGCTGATTCAAGCTCGTAACGTTAATGGACAGGTCACCATCAAATTCTATACCAAAGGTGGCGGAAAAGATGGTGGTTCCAACCAAGACATCACAGTTTCCGAAAACATTCTGGTCGACGTTGCTAGCAACCAACCTTTTGGCTGTCGTTCGAATGATCCTGGTGAACTCTGGCCGAGTTTGTACGAGAAGGCTTTCGCAAAGTGGATCTTACACGACACTCATGACAAGCCAGACATCAGTCAGACAGCGTATGGTGACTGTGTCAAGGCTTGCGCCCAGATCACAGGCAAAAGTCCTGTTTACTGGTATAACAATTCGCAGACCGCGTCGCAACTATATCAACTGGTACGGCAACATAGTGCAGGCGGCAAGACGATCTACCCAATGGTAGCATGGACCTATGCAACCGCTCCAGCAGGCTTGAACTACAGCACGTCAAACATTGTGGGAAATCATTGCTACACCGTTCTGGGATGGTATTTTGCCACCGGGAAACAGTACATTGTTCTTAGAAATCCATGGGGATTCACGGAGCCAGCAGGACCAGACACACTTCAAGGTGTTGTGACGTTCTTGCAGGGTGGTGTCTGGGTGCCTATTAGCATGATCGCGAACGATGGTGTGTTTGCGATCACGGACGTAAGCTTCAAAGCCTACTTCCAGGGCATCGGAGTAGCGAAGTAGCGAAGCTCGTCTACACATGTTCTGCAAACTTGAAAATGTGCACATCTCAATCGTGTTGTATCATCGTAGCAATATCATTTACTTTTCTGACAAACGCTTCGTCGGAAATTCAAGGTCAACCATTATTCCGGACTCGCTTTCACGTGACATGGACCTCTGTCTCCCACGGTTACTAACGAACCAATAGTAGCAACGGCGACACATCGAAGAGTCTCAACACTTTATGCTATATATAAGAAGCTACGAGAGCGGCGAGTCAACTATGCAGAATGTGCATGTCACAGCTTCCTCACGGTGGATCCAATGAGTCCATGCCATTAATTTATGTACATAAGTCCATGAGGTCACTTTGAGTCTGAGCATATTGAGCATCGTGTTGAGAGAAAACCAATGGTGTGAGGAGGGAGCACACTTCGGATTTCTATAGCTCAACATACATACCAAAGAACCATGTACCGAATGCGCCCATTCTGATCCTACTGGCGATGCAAGCTTGGTATCGTTTATCTACTGTTCTACTCTACTTTGAATAATAATACAGCTATCCTGTTGGCGTACAATGACTGGGATCTTGACTTCGGTCAATCAGCGCGTGGTTGGCTACGCGTGCTCGATCGGCCCCGCATCGCATGTCGTGCATGGTGTACTGTAGACAAAAAAATTCCACCATTTGACATTTTCGTGAGCAGTCCCACCACCCTGTTCGTGCTTGTATTTATTCACCCCTCTACTTTGTTCACAATCTTGAAATTTGAGTCACTTTACCAAACTTGGGCATCATCTGTTATATAGCCCAATTGCAATCCTGTTGTTTCCTCTACGGCCATATATTCCCAGGTCATTCACCAGAAACTTCCATACATTAAGAGCAGGACTCACGTCCAATACCGTCAGGATGGTTCAATCGTGCGTGCAACCACAATATCCAAGTTGAAACAGTCTCTAACAGCTAGCAGATCTATTCTTGGTTTCCCTCGTATGGGTGCCAATCGGGAGCTCAAGAAAGCTACTGAAGCATACTGGGCAGACAAACTCTCGCAGGAAGAGCTATTGAAAGAGGGCAAGAGACTTAGGCTAGAGCACTGGAACATTCAGAAAAATGCTGGCATTGATATCATTCCAAGCAACGACTTTGCTTTCTATGACCATGTCCTTGACCACATCCAAATGTTCGGTGTCATTCCAGAGCGATACAACAAGAACAACCTTGCACCTATTGACCAGTACTTCGCCATGGGACGAGGTCTTCAGAAGCCAGACCAGGGTGTCGATGTCTCCGCCCTGGAGATGGTGAAATGGTTCGACTCAAACTACCACTATGTCAAGCCAACGCTCCAGGACAACCAGACATTCAAACTCGCTGAGAACCCCAAGCCAGTTGCCGAATTCAAGGAAGCAAAAGAGGCGGGCATTAACACAAGACCTGTCATTCTAGGACCTGTCTCTTTCCTTGCCCTTGGAAAGGCCGACCGTGGCCAGACCATCGAGCCAATCTCTGCTCTTGATAAGCTTCTGCCTATCTATGAGGATCTCCTCAAGCAGTTGAAGGCTGCGGGTGCTGAGACTGTTCAGATAGACGAGCCTGTCTTGGTCTTCGACCTTCCATCAGAGGTCAAGAACGCCTTCAAGCCAGCATACGAGAAACTCGGTGCCCTTGGTGACGCCGCACCCAAGATCGTCCTTGCTACCTACTTCGGTGACATTGTCCACAACATCGATGTGCTCAAGAACTTGCAAAGCCTCTATGCTATTCATGTTGATCTGGTCCGAAACCCGGAGCAGCTTGACGAAGTCGCCTCCGCGCTTGGCTCACATCAAGTCCTGTCTGCTGGTGTTGTTGATGGTCGAAACATCTGGAAGACCAACTTCAAAAAGGCAATTGAACTTGTCGAGACCGCTGTCCAGAAGCTTGGAAAGGATCGTGTCATTGTTGCAACATCCAGCTCGCTGCTCCACACTCCTCACTCCTTGGACTCCGAGAAAAAGCTCGACCCTGAAATTGCGGACTGGTTCAGCTTTGCTGTGCAGAAGGCTTCAGAGGTTGCCACTATCGCCAAGGCCGTTACTGAAGGTCCAGCTGCCGCTCGAGAGCAGCTTGAGGCCAACGCCAAGTCTATGCAGTCCCGAGCTTCTAGCAAACGAACCAACAACCAGACCGTCAAGGAGCGACAACAGAAAGTTACCGAACAGATGCATAACCGACTCGCACCTTTCCCTACTCGTATCGCTGAACAAGAAAAAACTCTTAAGCTCCCAAAGTTCCCTACCACTACCATTGGCTCCTTCCCACAAACAAAGGAGATCCGAATCCAGCGTAACAAGTTCACCAAGGGTGAAATCACCGCAGAGGAATACGAAAAGTTCATCGAGAAGGAGATCCAGGACGTCGTTAAGATCCAGGAAGAACTTGACCTTGATGTCTTCGTCCACGGTGAGCCGGAACGAAACGACATGGTTCAATATTTCGGTGAGCGACTTGATGGATACGCGTTCACTCAGAACGGGTGGGTTCAATCCTATGGTTCTCGATGTGTCCGACCACCGATCGTTGTCGGTGACATTTCTCGACCTGCACCAATGACCGTGAAGGAGTCCAGTTACGCTGCCTCCATCTCTCCACGACCAATGAAGGGTATGCTTACAGGTCCAATCACCTGTCTGCGATGGTCATTCCCTCGTGACGATGTTCATCAATCTGTTCAAGCTCAACAGTTGGCTCTCGCCCTCCGTGATGAGGTTGTTGACCTCGAGAAGGCTGGCGTCTACGTCATCCAAGTCGACGAGCCGGCTCTTCGAGAAGGTCTCCCACTGCGGACGGGTAAGGAGCGAACTGACTATCTCAAGTGGGCTGTTGACTCTTTCCGTCTCGCCACTTCGGGAGTCCAGAATGGCACCCAGATCCACAGTCATTTCTGCTACTCTGAGTTCCAAGATTTCTTCTACGCCATTGCTGCCCTCGATGCTGACGTTCTGTCGATCGAGAACAGCAAGTCTGATGCCAAGCTTCTGAAAGTCTTCGTTGATGAGGCCTATCCTCGACATATCGGACCTGGTGTCTATGACATCCACTCTCCCCGTGTTCCATCTGAACAGGAGATCAAGGACCGCATTGCAGAGATGTTGAAGTACCTCAAGCCAGAACAGCTCTGGATTGACCCTGACTGCGGTCTCAAGACTCGACAGTGGAAGGAGACTAAGGCTGCGCTAGTCAACATGGTGAACGCTGCCAAGTACTTCCGTGCTCAAGAAGCATAAGTGCAATGCTTGATTAGGGTTTGGCGTTCAACATTGGTGTAGGGCAAATTAGCAAATGACGATAAAAAGTGTTTCAACATGATACCACTACAGCGTGGGGGGCTCGCTAACCTAAAAGTCGATCTTAACATCGGCAGGCGTTCGGGTTGGCAGGGCGAAATCGAAGGCGAAAGTGTTCTATAATGGCACGATGAGCATGAAGATGATGAGATGATGATAGTCATGTTTGACACGATGACGGTACCATGTTATGCATTCAACAATGCATAGATGAAACTTTTCAAGTAGCAATCAACAATGGAAAGCTGTTGGCAACCGCTTTACTTGTTCGCTTCATACTTAACGATTCTTTCTACTCGTGCAATTAAGATGACAGCTGTATCTACCTTATGAATTGATGTAGTTGGTAGTGTTCCTCTGGATGTTAGTTGTAGGGATCATTCCAATAATGTTCCAGGAATTACTCATGATTCTCAATGGAGTGGCTATGCATCGAAAAGATGCCAACTGGGTCCTTGATGCGCTTTGGCGACAGATGATTGAGCAGGGGCACGAGGATTGATGCTCGAGAAGAACTGTACTTTACAGTAGGGGAAATTACCCAAGCTGACCAGGCTGACCAGATTTGTATCGGAATCGACGACAATGATCCGGAGTTTAACCAGTTTAATGGAATGATTATCACCCCAGCAAACGATTCACAGAGAGCACGTTGTTGTCCAAGCTTTGGCATACTTCGACACAGCAACAACAAAACTCCTTTGACTTTGTCAAGCAATGTTGATCAGCGCGGTCTATGATCTATTCTGGATGGGACCATCATGACCCGGTATATTCAAGTCATGATCGACATTAATCTACGAGTACTGGGCACCATGTCTCACGAGAAATGTACGACGAATTGATACCCAGCGCTTCTCATGTTGCAGAAAAGCGAGGCAGTACTTACCTACCTTACTGATGTTACTACTAACTGGCAAGCACGAGCAATACTATGATTTCCTTGTCACGAACAAGAATGCGGTTGCTCGTTGTCAACACTGATCCCCTTTGCTCCCCTCTTCCGCCTGGTTCTACCTTGCAACAACGTCTATTGCTACCTGTAATTATACCTATGCCTCGATAACAATAACGAGAAGCATAGAATACACGATATCATATTCATCCCTTCCGAGCGTGGACAACGGTATTCGACATAGTCACCAAAATGCGCTGGTCATCCATCCTGACACTCCTCTGTACGGCAGCATCGCTGATCCTCACCTTTCTCTGTCTTTTCTCCGGCTCGTCACGCGGCTTTCTGCAGAATGGCGACCTTCTTACGCTGAACATGTCTCGTCTGGGCCACGATGTCGATATCTTCAACACAACCGACAGTGATGGCAGCTTTCTCGATAACCTGGTTAACAACGTTCAAGGTGATGTCAACGACCTCGCGACCGATATTACCAGCGACATCGCTTCCTCCCTCAACCTATCCGACTTCTACTCTGTCTACATGATGAATTACTGCAAAGGCATCTACAGCCCAAACGCGTCCTTAACTGCAGAGAATGGAAGCCATGTCACGAGAAAAGCAGCATACTGCTCTCCTCGAAACGCAATGTTTCATTTCAACATCACCAAAGTTGTGCAGGATGCGTTACCCAGTCCAATCACTCTGTCCTCCATCACCTGGCCCAAATCAATCACCGATGCGGAATCCACAATCCGTATGGCCAGCATTGCAGCTGAAACTCTGTATATCATCGCCATCGTACTAACCGGCCTTGCACTCTTCAGCGCAATCGCCAGCCTCATAACAACCGGCCGCCTAAGCGTCTGTTTCAACACCGTCATCAACGCCCTATCTTTCACAGCCTTACTGCTCGCCAGCGCCATCGCAACAACAATCCTTGTCAAAGCTGTTGATGCTTTCAATGCGTACGATACCGATCTCGGCATACACGCCACCCGTGGTAAGCGGTTCTTGGGCACGACTTGGACAGCCACGGCGTTGATGTTAGTTGCTACGACCACATCATTGGTACAAGTTTGTGTGGGCATGCGGGGTGGTAGGGGTTCTGTCTCTGGAAAGGGGATGGGACATGGTGCGTTCTAATTTGTCTGCCGTAGATTTCGTGGCTACCATAGCACGAATTTTGTAACGGCTCTGTTGGTACCTTGGGAGTCGTATTGACCTAAGTAGCTTCTAGACAACTCTTGTATAACAAGCACACTACACATGAGAACAAGCAAGTCTGCCACGACCATTCTTAAGGCCGAACTAGATGGAATGGAATACCCCATCCTCTGTGTGTAAGTACCAGCCTACCTACCTACCTACCTACCTAGATAGCGCATTACAGACCAGTGCACTGTCGCAGCCGATACCACAACCGTAACAGATTCCAACACAATAGAGCAGTAAGCGTGGCGTATGTCCGTGTATTGCCGGACCGAGCGAAGGAATATAAAAAGAACGGGAAACAAAAGTACACGAGTTGAGCTAGATAGGGGGACTACTGTATGTTCTTTTGTAGGAAGGGTTGTTCGTGGTGGAGATGTAAGTTAGTGAGGTAATACAGCGGTACAGGAGTAGGTATAGTACAGTAGTGTAGTCGTAGTGGTACTGTAAGTAGGTGCTGTTCATACACGTACATAGACTTCGTGAGTGAGATGCTCGTATATGGGTAGGTACCACAGGTAGTAGGGCACATGTACTAGTAGCTGAGTTTGTACCTGTGCGTTCATTTACTGTACGGCGAGTATAGAGCAGAGCAGAAGAGTGAACACTGACGTTGATGATCACACTCAGGATACAGTATACTGACTGTACCTACCTAAGTAGGTACCCACGTGTCTTATGTAAGGTATGCAGATGCTAAATGAACGCTCGATTGTATCATGCTACGCTAATCTAGACTGTTCATATCTACTTCCATCATCCATTCACTCATTCAACATTTCTGTTTCGAAGTAAAGGCTTTCTATCCTCCTATTCAATCTCCTCCCTTGTCGGCAAGTCAATAGCACGGTACAGCAAGATCAGAGCACTCGCACCCTCCCCACCACCCGACAAAGCCAGGATACGTTCAGCATCAACCTCAGTAACCTTATCATCATTGAACCACCACCATTTCCCATCTTCTTCACGACGTTTCCCACCAGGAGCTTTGGGGTCGTCAACCATACGGCCTTCCTTTTTGACGAAGCTGGTGTAGTGGCCGCTGTCGGCGCTGGCACCTTGATGGGTGATTACGCCGCGTAGTTCGTAGACACCGGATTTATTTGCGCCGTCGTCAGCAGCGAGTTGGGGATCGATGACGGCGTATAGTTCCTTTTTGGCTGCTTTTATGGATGCTTCGCGCTCGGCTTCGTATTCAGCGTCTGTTTTGTATACGTCCATGTCGTTGTTGGCTTCGGGTTCGGGTTTCTTCTCCTTTTTCTCTTTTTGTTCTTTTAGCTTTGCGATTGGGGCAGCTTCGACGGCCTTGGCGGCGTCGTTTTTGCGGTCTTCTTCTTGTTGGTGGGCGCGCTTTTGGCGTTTGCGTGCACGTTCCATGTCTTGTTCGTCTTTGCGGATGTTGCGGATTTGGTCACGGACTGGGACGAGGCGCTTGCGGAGGTCCTCGGTGCAGTATTCGACTACATCGAGTTCTTCGGGGAACGTAACTTTCTTGAGAATTTTGGCTTTCTTCTGGACATCTCGTTTCCAGAAGAAGCGGACGAAGTGCACGGTGAGGTATTTTGGTAAGCGGGACACGCGAGAGGTCTTGGTGTAGATCGCGTCTTGGCCGAGAGTCGGGCTGCGCTTTTCGATTTGTTCTTTCAGACCGGCGATGATGCCGTCGCGAAGGTGGTTGATTTCATTGTCAATGTGGCAATTGAGTTTGAGGAAATTGTCAGTGCCTTTCACGACCTCTTCTTGTTCTGCGGCTTCAGGTGGAGCAGTTTCGGTCTCGAAGGTGCCTTGCATATAGTTCTCGACGAAGCCAAGGGAGGCGTCAGCTTGTGTGTTACCTTCGAGCTTCAATTTGTCACGGAGCTGGTGTAATATTTGAGACCAGGCTTCTTCTGCGTCCTGTTGGGCGTAGCCATGACCAGTCCTAGCTTTCTGTGCGAATTGAGGATATGCTGTTCGAAGGGCGCTGAGGAAGACTAGTGGTGGGAATCCTTCCTGTGTGTCGGACATTTGCTTATATAGATCTCGTAAAGAACCAATCAGGTCACTTGAGGAACCAATGCCACCGAGACCAAATTGGGCGAGATTTTGCAGATTTGCTCCGCCAGAACTGCCTTCTTTGTACGCCAGCAACTGTTGCTGCATTTCAGGCATACTTTTCAATACCTGCAGTGTGGAGTTCATGTAACATGTGTTTCCTAGGTTCTGCAAGCCTGCAGGCGTAGCCCCGACCTGCTTTGCCAGTTCTGCGTCCGTCATATCTTCCAAGAATTTGGGCTTCTCGACAGGAGCTATCAGGCTCGCACCTTTGTCGGATGGAGTTCCCATCATCATGAATATCTGGCCAGGTTTGGCGTTGAGCTTAGATAGGTCTGTGTCATCCTTCAGTTTGCCACCTTTTATCAGAAGTGACTGTCTATCTGGTTCGACCCCCGTCAAGGAGAAAAGTTGCATTTTGAGTATTTCGCCATTCGTGGTAGGGTCAAGTTCGACATCGTACTTCTTGCCCTGGTGTTTAATTACAACTATTGGAGTCAGTCAGTGAGTCAAGTCTTTCTGGACAGGTAAACTCACTCGGTATGGTTGCCATTTTGAAGCTGGGAAGATGATGTATCAGTCTTGACAAATGTATGGGGAGAAAAGTCAAGGACCAGTGGGTGTTATGATGTTCAACGAATGTGGCACAAGTACAGATTTATGTGGTTGCCCACTCGATGACACTAAAATCGCGGCTAGCCTCGTCGATATCGTTTCAGCCTTATATTCATATACCTTCGGGGAACGGACGTGGGGCTTGATTTCATGTCTACGTACGGCACTGCAACACACAGCTCGAACTGACTGAACAAAACCCGTGGACAGAGAACGGCCACCAACCTAGGAAATCCGACCGATCAACAAAGTCAGATCTTAGCGACCCAGGAGGCCAGCTAACCACCTCATAACCATGGTTCGCGCTTTCAGTGCAGCATGAATCAAAGCACATACTGACAATGACAGTCACAATCACTCCGACCATACCTACAATGTGTGAGGTCATCTCTGACTGCTGCTCTTTCTTTGTCAAATTTCGCTTCCCAAGCTTCTGAACGACACAATGTTCCAGAGATTGAGGCCGTCACATCTCCCGAACTACTGTTAAACCCATTAACGATAGCGAGAAACGAGAACGAGAAAGTTTTGATAGAACCAAGTGTAAACAGTGTCAGAGTCAGCATAAGGATAAAACAGGCAGACGAGATCGAACATGTGTTGGTGCATAAATTCACCCGGTTTTTGACCCAGCGAGCCGAGCCCTTTTTCATCCTAAGACGGAAGCCGATCAAGGTACTTTACACTTTGCAAGTCGCATATCCCATGGCTCACAGAAGATAGGGCTATGATATTTCCTTTCTGATCACGAACACTCATACTGAAGAGATGCTGAAACACAAGTTGGTGGATTTTATAATACAGTTTATGGAAGATGGAAGTAGATATGAACAGTCTAGATTAGCGTAGCATGATACAATCGAGCGTTCATTTAGCATCTGCA
>Ga0115842_100411_pt2 | contig 14345 bp, 11 predicted proteins | sample InSIn2SAF170_2_FD_83856 | JGI IMG/M metagenome (GOLD analysis project Ga0115842, IMG submission 83856)
AGGCCGACTTATGGTTCGTAGGGTTACGGATCGTGGAAAATCTTCATACAAAAACCCCTTGGCACAGAGCAGTCGAGTTAGTAGGGCATATTCCATACGGTGCTGCGCCGAATTTTACACAAGCCTCTGAGCAAAGGCTATCTTCTCTTCCACGAGATCTTGTGTGGTCGCAAGACGGGGCGCTGCCATATAGTAGGTATAAGATTGCGACAAGAGAAGTGTGTGAACTTTCTGAGGAAGACACGCGGCCCAGACTCAGGAGCCCAATACATCGTTGCAACGATCCTCTCGCCAGATTCGAGGTTGCTATATCTTACCCACTGTCTGGGAGTCTACTGGGCGAATATGATAGGTAGGAAGCTCATATATGTCTCATGTGGTGTAAGAGAGCTGTGCAGCGTGGTAAAGATTGTGTACTTCGATTTCAATAGGATCACTAATCAAAGTAGCTTACGCTGCTGTGCAGTGGGACAGTGCTTTCTGTCTTCCGTGAAACCATGAGTCTGAAAGGGATATTGAGGATTACAGGTTGGGGCAATCACTATCAAGACTAAGTACTACTCAGGTACATTACTGTAGTTTCGAAGCAGGAAGACTCACCATGCACAGCTCTCTGGTGAGGTTACGTTGACCACCGACATTCATCATTTAAGAACTGACTGAATTTGCTCCATTTTGCACATTTCGACATGCCACTGCCTAACGGTCATGTGTCCTTCGATTTCACCGTTTCATACCGACTGTAATGACTAAGCTGTTCAACTGGAAGGTTTACAGGACTTGTTTTAACACACGTGAGTAGGGAAACCACAAATCAGCTCTTGAACTCATGTTCGAGCACTAATCCGGCGGGGGAGTATATTAATCATGCCAGGACGAATTGTTGTGGCTTTCTGTGAAGCTCATTCACGAGCCGAACAGCCTCACCATCCATGTATCCTTCGAGGTAGCAGTCAGAGATCAGACGAAACCGACTCGCATCGGGACCTTCTATCCGCCGCAAGATAAAAGGAGTACGACCTCCGAACAATACGACCACAGTATCGCCCCCCCTCACTGTCCGTGGACAAAGCCCATACACTCCGGTATTAGTCCTAAATACAGTCCTCCGGTTGAACGCACGGTCGGCAAGACGCAAAAAGAATGTTGGTGTTTCACCTTGCGAAATCACCCTGACCATCTCGACAGTAGCTGCATCTGCAGAAAATTCAAGAGCAGAAAATTTGGTCTGATACAGGAGTGGTTTGTGTTCAGGATGAGGGCAATATCTATCATCTTGATAACACGTTCTGCAGAGATCAAAATTGCCCTGTCTGCAGATTGGACATGTATATACGACATCTGGTTCGTGAGAAAGTGGTGGTTGTAGGGGCGCCATGCAAGAATCGCATCGCGCAGTTCTCTCCTCGAAATGTGTAGACGAGCTTAGCTGGGTGAGGAAGGCACAAAAGCTCCGCATGCACCTCTGGCGCTCGACTGCACTGAGTCTTTGCGGTAGGTAACTGCTGCGGTTGTCGTCTTGAACCAACAGTGTCGACAAGGCTTCAAGTCGGCTTTGAGCATGCTTGACATCAACTGAGCAATCGACATTAATAGCTGCAAAAATCCAATGAGCTGCATCGAGATTCACGTTGAGATCTTCAATATCATCAATCAGCACACCTTCGACGACAAGTAGGTTCCCTGAAGTTGAATACCTCACGGAAGGCTTTGTGTCAGCTGCCGCTTTGAACAGACACGGGTGGAGTGGGGGTCGTTGATCTAGGCGCTCTTCATGCCAATCGGCGATCCAGGAGGGGGTACGCGAATCAGGCATCTTAATCTTCCAGGCGAAGTTGAGAGCCTCTAGGGATTGGTCTAACTGAATGGAACGTATGGTCACTAGCTTGTTGAGCTCGTCCATCGTAAGACGGTAATCGACCACAATGTCGAGGTGGGGTGTCCGGACCTAGTGCTTCAGTCAAGAATCATGGCATGGACACTTGAATTGTACTTACTGTCTCGTCCTGGAGGCAGGTCCTGCCGTCATCAATGCTTTTCATCCGCCCTATGGTATGCTGGATCAACGCAAAAATTCTGTCCCTTGGTTCCGTAGCCTTGAATCGACGACTTTGATCCAGGATCCACATGAATGGCGAGTCATAGGGAGTCCTACGCTCGGGCTGCGAAAGAAAATTGGCATTAGTTATACCGGACGGTGCAGTAGTATCTCTGAATGATACTTGCAAGACCTGCCTCACTTCTCTACCCTGTTTAGATCTCATGAGCCAATTCGCAACAATCCCTACCATCAACCACAAGACTTCCTGCCTTCCACAAAGAACAATCGCCCTGGGAGTATTACTGATTTCCTGAATAATCCAGACACGCTCAAACCATGAACGTTGGTAGAGTCGAGCGATATGCTGCCAGATCTCGGCAGCCGGTGCAGGTACCACACTGTTGTGCTCATAGTCCATGAGCTGTTGCAGCATTGCGGGAGAGTCGCATTCTTCTAGAAGTTGGTGCGGCCATTCCTCTAGGCCCGGTACTCCGAGAAACGTGGCTGCACAAGCGAGCGATATATCCTGGATAACATGGAATATGGTAGCTGTATGTTCATCTTCCTGACCGAGCCAAACAAGGACGTTTTCAGCGTTGTGGTAGATCTCATTCATCTTTGACACTTGAGCATTGCGTTCCAAGACGTCATATTGATTGATGCAAATCGCGTCAATCCAGAACAACTTCTCTGCTCGTGCGGCCCGCAAATGGTGCAAAGCTGAGTACAAGTCCTGTGTCACAAAGAACTCTCGACCGTCGCACTTGATACACTTGGCGGCTGTCTGTGTTCCCCAGCAATAGCTTAAAGCATAGTATGGTGGTGCCGTCTGACAATCGAGCACCGTTTGTAGACTGCACTCGATCTGACCATCATTCTTGCTTGCATGCAGACGTAAGAGCCTGATAGCTGTCGGCACTGGCAAATCCTGAAAGTTACAAGCGTTGGCCGCGAAGATATGGTCAAATTTGCCCATACTTGATATGCTGCCAATCTCATGGACGCAAGCACACTGACAGCACTCCTTGAACACTGCATGCGTAAAGCTGTGGCCCTCTGCGAGATCTATGTATCCCTCTGATGAGGAATATCGCCTGATTGTGGAGCACACGAGTGTGCCTTTCTACGCCTTTCTGCGCCTTGCAGTAGGGGGTGGCACTGGGTTTGGCATCCTACCGATTTGGCAAGGCACCCAATAGACAAGTCAGAGATGCAGGACCCTGGACAGACTGCCTTCCCTTGCAGTAGTGATATTGACAGTTGTACTCTAGTCGGGCTGTGTTCGTACTCGACTAGTACCAGCTGACGAGCGACGCTGGCTAGCGTTGAATTACCTTTGGTGTTTGCTGCTGACCAATCTCCAGTTATTATAGCGTAGGCCATGTCTCGGTGGGCGCAATCAATATCGCCACTTGCTAAGGCCCCACTTTAACCACTCACTTTCCGCTGGTATTCCTCTACCACGATATATTATTATAGTATACTATCTTTCCTTCCTTATATAATAGATCAATAGATACCTGTTTATTATTATTATAGTAGTACTTAATATCATACTTTCCAAGCTTCTTATATATAATAAGACCTGTATAATTCTACTAGTAGATATCGTCGTTAATGTTTTTTTTAGGTATAGCCTCGATATCTGACGAACAAGAGTATAGGCGATCATGAACTAATTCTAAGCTAACTAACTATATAACGGCCCGCTCAACGAGAGGCTCATTTCGTGGAATCCGACCGTATTGTAAGGGCGATAGATCTAGAGTCTTAAAGTGACCATAGGTAATTAATTCTGAGACAGCTCTTCCGCAAGCAGGAGCTTGTTGACTTCCGTGACCTGAGAATCCGCAGCAGAAGAGAAAGTTCTCGATCTCATGATGTGGGCCAATAATAGCATTATGGTCGAAAGTGTTGAAGTCGTAATGACCGATCCAAGCTTCCTTGACGTGGAGCTTACCTAGTGTTGGCATCCGCCGCTCAATAACAGGCTTCAATTTCTCCGTCCAGACGTCGCCGCGCATTTGGAAATCGTTGACATCAATGCCTACTTCTGGACCAGCAGGTGGTGCACCGACCAAGAACTGTGACGTGCCGAATGGCCGGAAGTGGACGCCACTTGGATCGATTGTCAGTGGGATGTCCTTATTAAAATGGTTTTCTCCCTCAAAAATGTAAGTATAGCGTGGTCTGGCCTCAAGCGGTAGATGGATACCTGCCATCTTGGACACATAGCCTGATCGAGTACCTGCAGCATTGACAACCTTGCCGACCTTCACATGCTGACCTGACTTCAGCACTATATTCTGGACTGTATTGTCGCGGACTATTATGTCCACGACTTCATTCTGAACATATTCGACACCTCTCGCTACCGCAACCTTACGGCAAGTTTGAAAGATCTTCCAGCCGTCGAACTCACCCTCGTCCTGGGTGTTGAAGCTTCCCATTAACACATCGTCCAGCTTGAAGAACGGGTAGCGTTTAGCAATGAACTCTTTGCTCACGAGCTGGGTGCCAGCACCACAAGATGCTTGGAGAGCTTGATCCTCTCGCAACACCTGACAGAACTCCTCGTCGCTTGCTAGGTACAGGTATCCGAAATTTTTGATTGCAAGCTCAGGACAATCGTTGGTCCCCACGATCTGCTTGAAGTTGTTGATGAATTCTGCAGCATATTGAGCGATCTTGATATTTATCTCCGTGGCAAACTGCTGCCGAACGCAATAGTTACTGGCTCGAGTTGCAGATTCCTTCAGAGTCGGATCTCGTTCGACGATCAGGATAGAACCCTCAAAATCCGGATTAGCCGTCAAGAAGAATGCTATAGCTGAACCGCTGGTGGCGCCACCGATAATCGCGACATCGTAGTGGTCACGGTTAGGGTCCTGCAAGAAAGAGTGAGTCTCCGGCGCAGGTTGCGAAACCATACCAATTGACCCCATCTTGATTCCTGCGTCAAATCGGATTGCTTGAAATCTTGGCTTGGTTTGTTGATTTGTGGTCTTGCCCTACAAACTAAATAATCGCGATGATGTTATTTGCTATGGGTTTTGATGATCGCGTTCATGCGACGCGTCGTTATATATCGCTGCTATCCAAGATGTGTCTCTATCACCTTCCTATTACTCGAAACCATTGATGGAGTCTCAAGACCTGATAGGCTTACGGGTACTTCCCGGCTCGATCGTAGCGACCAATAATTGGCTGCTGATAATACTCTCGGGATCACCTTCCTTTTTTATCGTGGCACGAGTTTCGTTTGAACCAGGACTTCGGATCCAGATACTTTGAAGGCTGCTTGAACCGCGCGACTGTGATAATTATCTCGACAGGTGCACGGTTAACGCAGCTCTCCGCATGTTCCAAGTCGTGGTGGATCTTGGCGACCTTTTGATTTTGGGAAACATCCTGGCGGCGCTAAATAGTGGTTGATAAGCTAATGTAATTCGTTATTGACAGGCGTCGATAAGACAAAAGACATAGGTCATAGTATCTTCCGATCTAAATGTATCAACCTCCCAGGCATCTGGGTAGACCACAATGACGGTGTACTCGGCTTCACTGTGGCATTGTGGTCAGAAATTAGTGCGTCTTGTGCTGTGAGCATACTGTCGAACGTCGGGTCCAGCCACGCAGGCGAGGTCTTATTGAGTGCCGTAAGAATTGCTTTAACGATTAACTTCCTTCAACTTGCTATGGGACTTGCAGAAGTACAGATCTGTTGGAGAATTCTGGTTAACTCCTGGAGCGTACAGCACCTCAGTGGTGATATTACAGTAATTCTTGGTTTTGGAAAAGGCTTACCCAGCGTCCACTTGACGCATCAGCGAGAGGGTTTAGATACGATCCTAGGCATATTACAGAAGGCTCGAGATAAATTTACGCTCGGTGTCGAGAGTCACTTGTGTTGTGTCTCTTGACTGCTGACCACGTTTGCTGCTTGTATACTTGCTGTACAATGTGCACGTCGACCTTATCAACGGGGCTAGCTGTGGCTAGTAGAGGAGATCTGTTTAGCAGACTTGGATATCATGATCAGAGTAGAGTGGGGTAAGGCGAGACTAAAGAAAGTGATACAGGTGCCACATGGCGAGATTAAACCTAACAGAAGATCGCGATGTTACGATCTATCCCGCACCTAGAATCTCATTAACCTAGCGCCGACTTGAGCAACATTGACAAAACCTGAACAAAGGTCTTCAGGAGTACTAACATCAATTATTGTACTATCATAGAAGGATCTCGCTCCAAAAGAAGGTCATAGCTTGATTTTCTTACATCGCTCATACTGAGAAAACTCTTTAGGGAAGCACTAATGAAGTTCTGCCTATAAGAAAAACATGTTTACCTGCCGGTCTTGGCGACCCCACGTGATGGGGGCTGGGCGGGGCAGTCTTGGCAGAAGTGCAAATGGCAGCGGGCGGTTCTTGGTGAGACCCGTCGATGAAAAGCACGGGTAGTGTCACGCAATGTGCCAGACGAACAGTCTCCATGACCGCTCGTAGCGAGGGTGGGATGATGGGTTCTTCACCCTTACCCCCTTCGCAGAGCTATGGCAAAGTTCATATCCATGGTGATGCACGCGCTCATCTTGGCAACAGCTACATCGTGAACAATTTTGGGTCCGGACCAGATATGCGACAAATCTTTTTAGCAAGCCTGAGTTATCCTCAAATCTTCGCTAGAAGAGCACAAATTTCCAATGCTTGCCCCGATACCTATCGTTGGGTTCTAAACAGTCCAAGGTCAGTACCTCAGAGCTGGGATTGCTTTAGAACCTGGTCACTTGCACGGGATGATACACACGGTATCTATTGGATATCTGGCAAGCCAGGAAGTGGCAAGAGCACCCTTATGAAATATCTAGACGAGAACATCGACGACGAGCGAGATCTGGCGCACTGGGCTGATGAAAAGACGGTCGTTCGTCTGAGCCATTTCTTCTGGAACTCCGGCAATAACCTTCAGAGATCTACCGAAGGTCTTCTTCGACACCTGGTGTTGCAAATCTTGGACCAATTTCCTGAACTCTTCGATTGTGTTATTCAGTACTGTCGTGGCATGACTGTGGGGGATCTCACAGTTCCATTTAGCGTCGCGGCACTCGCCGACGTGGTCAAGTATCTTCTATCGATTCAGCAAGCCGAGGCGAAATTCTTTTTCATAATTGATGGCCTAGACGAATGTGAGGACTATAACGCACCGAATACAGAATTGTTGAATTACTTATCGGACTTTTCGGCCTTTACCAATGTCAAGCTGTGTGTGTCCAGCAGACTCCTTAACATCTTTCAGGACGCCTTCGCTCAATGTCCTCAGTTTCGGCTTGAATATCTGACATATTTAGACATGCATACCTTCGTAAGCTCCAAGCTAAGAGCTAATAGTAGATGGAGGTATCTGTGGGACCTCGATCACGAGCAGGCTTCCAGCTTCATTGGGGAGATTGTTACCAAAGCCGAGGGCGTCTTTCTATGGGCTGCTCTTGTTGTTCGCAACATCCTGAATGGTCTGCGCGATGGTGACAATCCTGATGAACTCTTTCGTCGCTTGAACGATATACCAGCAGACCTCGAGAACTACTTCACTCGTATAGTCGCGTCAATTGAAGAGCAGCATAGGTGTGAAGCATCTATTCTTTTCCAACTGGCTTCTTGGGAGGAGGATAAGTACATGACACTAACACCATTTCGGCTTGTCGATATGATTTTCTTATCAATGCCGTCTGAGATACTGGACTTGGAATCGAGATCTCGATCGTTCGTTTCTTATTTTGAAAATCCTCATCGGTCCCAGTTTGTGGTCGATTCGCTGGAACGCAAGCTCAACAGCCGCAGCAAAGGTCTTCTCGAGTGCACTGGGGAAACAGATATGCTCAGTCTAGCACCCGAAATCCCAGGTCAGTCGCCGAGTCCTCAACCAAGTATCAAAGGCCAAGATGATGGAGAGACGGCTTCTGCCTCAGCTCATGGATGGCTCGATCGTGCAACTCGCGCGGAGATCGCGCCCATACATCGCTCTTTACGAGATTTCTTGTTGATGCCTAGAACTCGCACGCTTTTGCACCGATACACTAACGGACAACCAATCGACGCTAGATCGTGGTTGGTTGAAGCACGAGTAGTCAGGTTGATGGCTCTAACTTCACTTTCGTACCAGGGTGACTATCTGGCCGGGGGTCTCAGCTCTCTGATATGTAGCATGTCGGCGGACGGACCCTCTGATCGTTCTACGTCCATGATCTCGCACATATCAAGTATCGTCGAGCACTTCGCTAGCAAGTGCCGGGCAAAACGCTATTGGTATATAAGGGATAGTTTCGAGCAGTTTAATCGAGAACAAGGCACATTCCTCACGTTGGCCATCGATTTCGAACTCACGCCCTATGTTCTTGCAAACATGACACCAACCGTGATAAGAGCAAAACAAGGAATACCAATCCTTGATCATATACTAAGACCTAGATATGCCTCAAGAATGGATATAGCCATATTCAATCGTTTCCCTAACATTGTGGTATTGGAAGCTGCACTTCGTCAGGGTGCTGATCCAAATGAACGCATCGAAGGTGAGAGCTGTTCTGTATGGGCAGCTTATCTACACTTCCTCGTGGACTTTATCTTTACATTCGCCTACTCAAGAAGCAGCGTCGAAGCTCATCTTTCGTGGGTGCAAGCACTAAATCTGCTAATCACTCACGGGGCTTCGCCGATGTTGCCGGTGCAGTGGTTCCCAGTTCAAGAAGTTATTGATACAAGAGGCCAATCCCGCTGGGAGGAAGTTCTTGCAACAGCAATTATAACCGATCCCCATAGCCACGAAGAAACAATAAGCATGTATACGGTTAAAGATCTCTTGAGAAATCTACAAGCCGTCTTCGCCTGTGATATCACTACCATTCTCCAGGATCTTGAAGCTCGCGAGGTGGCCATGTCAAGCTCAGCACTATAGGAGCACACCCAACGGACATTATACATAGGACTAACCCTGATGCTGTGAAGAGAGGCCTGGTTAGTGGGAAGTATGTGAAGGAAGTTCGTAGGAACAGCGAGTTTTCATTATCGGCTGAGCCTGTGAAGATGCTGAATGGGAAGCTCGATTAATGGAAGGTAGGATATCACACCAAAATCTATTAACCGTTTGATTAGCAAGGTGGGCACGACCGCTGTACGCGAGGGACATTTTAATTCAGTATCATGGTCGATACAAGCTGCGTCCAGACCTGTGTGGTCACTTAGCGGCTATCGCAAAGCATAATTCTTTTCCCTAACGAGATCATTGTGGTTGTTTTGTCTGCGTATGATGGTATAGGTCGCCTGCCGTTCGTTGCTATTCAATACTCTAAGAGTGACGAATCTTCACAGACACGAAATACTGTTCTTCTGCCAACCAGCTCTATCAGCTCTGCGTTTCCGTGTATCACGTCTACGTTGTGATAAAGAAGCACGATGCCGGGAGAAGTAGGGTCCAGCTTTCCCCGCTAGCTCTAGACCATATTCGTCGAAGGTAGTGTAATGCTTTGGAAAGGTTTGCCCAGCCATTTCGCTTGGAGTGGCTTAAAAGAATTTCGTAGAAGAATCGTTGATGTTCAACTTTTGAGCTTTCTGACGCGACAATGAAGACTGCCCAGAGTAGAACGTGATGCCCAAGCGGACTAGGGCCAAGTGACACCAATGTATCCTTGAACTTTTCCACCTGATCTATAAGGATTAAGTTCGCCGGTCCGGCTGTTGCTCTCTTCAAATAGATTGCTTGCGCTTGTCGCCCAAGATCGAGATATACTGACAATGAAAACCTGTACTTAGGGTGCAACTCAAGGTAGTAAGCAAGACTTTCAAAACCCTGTGCCGTTGTCGAATTAGATACTTTCACACCTTCCGACTGACTGAGAAATGGCGCAGCACAAACTCGTAGTCTAACGCTCGTCAGTAAGTTTGGTACGAATGCTGATGAAGACATATACTTTTGGATCTCTCGCCTCAAAAACTGTCCAAATTCTCCTACATAAAGTACATCTTCACTGTCGCAAGCATCCAGAGCAGACTGTAAAAGCTTAAAGATAATAGGGAAATCTGAAAGACCGCTGACTTCGATGGTTACTAGAAGAACCAGAATGGCAAGCACCACTCTTTGTGTCTCTCCAACATCATGGGCTAACAGATGTCGTCGTTGTCCCAGCTTGTGAATCGCTTGCACATAATGTGAGATAGGTTTGTAGACAGTTTCACCAAAGTTGCTATAGTAATGAAAGGCTGTTGTCGCCAGTACAGCATCCATTACGAGTCCGTCAAGATGCGCAATCGGGAGAATAAAGTTGCGCCAGCCATTGTATTGGTCGTCAATTACTACCATCTCGGCAGCAATCCTGAGTGAGACTTAAGGCAGTGAGCACGTAAGTATTCAAGGCAAGGCAAAGTCGTACTCACAATAATCCAAGCAACACTCTTCGAATGAGTCCAGCAGGCCAAGGCGTCGGACAATTAGGTACATCGATTCCTGTGTCGTGCCCACCGACAAATTACTGTTCGACACACGAGCTTGACTTTCCTCCTCTGCAGCGACTACATATGAACCAGCCTCAATCCAAATAGCGTCGTATTGATATGGCTTTTCGCTTGCAAGAGTCGCACGTATGGCGGCATGAACACTCGTTTCCGAACCAATTGTATCTGGGTGCACGATACGCAGTCCATTGCTATTCTCAACTTCTTCCACGAAGTCAGAACAGCGGGTAGTCGTGCCTGTCGTGTCATTCTGAGTGTCTCCTTTGTTTTTGGCTTCTGACGACAGACCGGTTGCGAACCTATACCTAATGCCAATACCGCTGCATTGAAAGCCTCGATTCACACACTTTTGGCAAAGAGGCTGAGTCCTGTCACAGTGGATTCGGCGCTGTGAGCATTCGTAGCAGCCTATTGAAGGGTCAATTCGAACGTTTGGTCTGAAATTCACACGATCTCAACTTGCCTTTTCTTTTGGGAACATATGGTCGCTTGTGGCGAGGCATACCTCTAGACTGCAGGCTAGATCATGACACTCGTACCTGAGAACAAGGTCCGAGAAGCTATCATCGGCATTGTGTCAAGCATAGGAATACTACACATGCCCATGCGTCCCCGATGGAAGGATGGAGATGGCAACGACTTCATTCCCTACTTTCTGGAAGCATGGATCCAAGAATACATGTAGCATGAGACGACATGCTGACCGCGGTTGTTGAAATGGGCGGCTTGGCATTTTCTAGCTCTGCTCCACTTCCATTTTCACATAATGTAGCTATTAATTGTGCATGAATCACGTAGTACCCTTCAATAATATGGCTAATTCAGCAACTGCATGAAAAGGTCAACGGCGCCAAGGATAGTCCGGTGCATGTGTGAGCCTTCTTTATATCTGGTGTGCTAAGAATAACAGGATTGTGATCAGCAAATAGGCACTTCAATGTGCAGGTCAAACTTCGCTCCGCAGCTTCATCTATATCTTGTCAGCAAAGACAGTCGGTGGGAGCTACTAACCTCGCAATAACCTTCAGCGAGCTAAAAGAAACTCTTCCAACATCTCAACATGCTCGGCCGGCGCGGAACCGATGGGTTTCGTTCACATCAAGCAGGTAAACTCGAGAAACATCGATTCTGAAGATGTTTCAATCCAATTTTCCAGTAGCACATTAGAGGTTAATCAGACATAAGATAACGGTTCGCGCTCTATCCAATCTGGCAGTCCTTTCATAGCACAGTTACAAGCCGATGCAGGCCTGAATGTTGAGGGCGTCGTTCCTGCTTGCTTTCTCCGACTTCGCCGCTCGAGGTGTCGAGATATTGGCTCTCGTTTGATTTACCGAATTGGGCAATGAAACCTCGTTCCAGCTAAACTTCTTTGACGGTTCTGACAGCTCAGTAGCAGTCCTTGTACTTTGGTGCGTCCTACTAGCGAATAGATATACGTCATTGCCCTGCTAGCCCAAAGTCCATTGATCATCGTGTGGTGATGAACTCTTTTCTTCGTACAAGGACACTTGACAAGAAGTTGCCAGAACGAGAGTCAATTGCCATATCCTTTCGGATCGCTGACTCACCAAGCACTTTTTATTTAGCAAGCTCCCTTTTTCCGGTGCATCATTAGGGATCAGAGAGTGTGGGGAGTTAGAACAACTTTAGCCTTGGATTTGTAAGCATTCAAATTTATTCTACTCTAGGGCTGCTGTCTGCCATCTCACCACCCTGGACAGTGGGACCTTTAGGAATCGACGAACATCACTTTGTCTCTTCTCTTAGGCTACCTGCTTCCTCACTCTCCGGAAAAGCCTGTATTTCCACATCTTCTAAATGCAGCGATCCCATTGATCAGCAAGTAACCATGCCTTCCCCAAACGCTTCGACTATGAAACAATGGATTACAGACTTCTCTGGTTTGGCCAACTTGAGACAGGAAGTCGTTCCCATTCCCGAGCCTGGCAAGGATGAAGTCTTAGTCAAGGTTGGTGCTGTCTCTCTGAACTTTCGGGATGTTGAAGGTAAGTGGCCAATCGTCATTTTTGGTACAGTACTCTCGTGTTGATGTTTCTAGTGTGTATGGGAGATTATGATCATCATGCCTCGATCGAGGCTCCTTCGTCAGTGGTACCATGCTCGGACATGGTTGGGACCATTGTCAAGTTTGGTTCGCAAGGCTCCAGTGCGGTAAACAACAAATGGGTGGAAGGAGATCGAGTCATGGCCATCTTCAATTTGACCCATGTGACCGGCCAGATCACAGACGAACATTTGCCTTCGGGACTTGGTTTGCCGCTGCCGGGTGTTTTGTGCGAATACCGATGTTTTCCAGCATATGGGTTGGTACGAGCTCCGGCGAACCTTAGTGATGAGGAAGGAAGCACGTTACCAATAGCCGCTGCGACTGCGTGGATGGCACTAAATTGGTCACAACCTATCGGACAACCAATAGGTGAATCAGACCATATCGTCCTGCTGCAAGGTACTGGAGGTGTATCAATTGCTGGACTTCAGTTAGCCACGGCTAGTGGTCTTACCAGTAAGCATCTTGAGCTGCAGCTCCCGACAAGTACTAATACTGATCATAGCTATTGTAACATCGTCGTCCAACTACAAGTTGCAGAGAGCAAGAAAACTCGGAGCTGATCATATCATTAATTACAAGGAGACACCGGAATGGCAAGATGAAGTAATGAAGATTACCGGAGGTAAGGGCGTGGACATCATTTTCGAACAGGGCGGTCCGCAGACACTAGCTAAGAGCTTTGCCTGCATCAGGTGGGGAGGCACAATATCTGCCATCGGGTATCTGAGTGGCAAGCAAGACGACAGTGACAATAGAATCAACACGAATGTGTTAGCCTTGCGACGGAACGTGACGCTCAAGGGCATCTGGAATGGACCGAAAGATCGTCTGGAAGAGGCCTTGGAGCTTTACCAGGAGAAGGACATTTATCCAATCATCGACAAGGTTTTCACTTTCGACCAGGCGAAAGAGGCGTTGGAATATCTGGCCGCTGGTAGCCATTTCGGAAAGGTTGTCGTAAGTGTCGCATGACACACGGAAGGAAGATAATACCTGCACACACCATTCCGACAACTGACTTGCAAACAGAGAAATTAGATGCGACTGCTGTTACGCATCTCCAACGTTGCTGTAAACCTCCAGTCTATTGTGCAACTTCTCATAACCTACTAGTCTTTGCTCGCTCTTGCTCCGCTAACCACTCCTTGCTATATGGATAATCAACAAACCCATCTGGACTGCATCTCTTATAGAATGTACGGCGATCATATGGATTCATGTCGATTCCTCGCTGCACCCTGAATGGCAAGTCTGGCGTGCTGATAAAGTAGCGCCCGAACGCGACACACACATTCTCAGCAGTATACACTTCACTGACCACCTTCTTCGCCTTCACCGATGGGAAGCCGCCAGCTAATATGATTGGTGCATGATCGCCCCATAGCTGCACGAACGGATCATTCTCTCTTGTAACAGCATGGTACACAGCATCGCCTGGTCCTCCACTGACTCGACTCTCCACCAAATGCAGGTAAGCCAAATCAAGCTTTTTCAACTCAGTAATGATATAGAGGAATTGAGGGATTGGGTCTTTCATTTTCATGCCCTGGAAATCTGTCCACGGTGACAGTCGAATGCCAACTTTCTTGCTGTCACCGACGGCTTCGATGATAGCTTTTGTGACTTCAATGCCGAATCGAGCTCTCTTTTCAACGGTGCCACCGTATTCATCTGTCCGCTTGTTGCAGACATCCTGCCAGAATTGGTCAATGAGGTAGCCAAA
>Ga0115842_100632_pt1 | contig 14334 bp, 14 predicted proteins | sample InSIn2SAF170_2_FD_83856 | JGI IMG/M metagenome (GOLD analysis project Ga0115842, IMG submission 83856)
TGCGATCCAACATACATGCATGTTGTGGTCAGTAATGAAATGAAAGCTCGGGCTGCTGCTGATGAGATAGTATAGAATGGACAAGGGAGCTTACGACGCCCCCCGGAATGAAGTTTTGCATGTACCTGATGGTTGCATCAGCTGTCAGCATCTACCTGCCTGCCCACATACTTGAATGGCGGAGCGAGACGTACATAGCAGGCTGTACAGACACATAGTTGATGCCGTGCTGCTTGGCGTAGTTCTCGACCTCTGCTTTACCATCAAAGTGGTCGACATTTGTGAACTGATGTGGGATTGGCTTGTTAGCGTAGATGGATTGCGGCTCTCGATATAACTTGCCACTTACTTTGCCGCCAGTTATCTGCTCATAGCATGGAAGTCCAGCATATATGAACAGCTTGACGTCTGCTTTTACGGCAGCGTCTACCATCTGTCGACGGGATCTAGAACATGAGCCTGGTACATGCAGCTTGATTTGATGATAGGGTGCGCACTATTTTCCCCTCTGCTATTTCCTTGAATTCGGGTAGTCAAGTCAACAGAACGTCTCCTCAAGCCCGGCATCGACCACTTACTCTGCTCTTATCACAGTGCTCCCTACGACGGGCACATCCAAATCCCAAAAAGTATTTAGAGTTGTTCAGTAGGAAGTGAAGATAAGCTAGCCTTACCAGAAGTTTGTCATGCAAAAGACGGCATGGGCACCTGCCCAAGCCTTAGAGACTTCGGCAGTGTTGTCGGCAGATAGATTCAGTTGGACGAGCTTTACACCTTCGGACTCGAGCGCATTGGCATTCGGCTTGCTGGTATCTCTCGTTACTCCCGTAATAGCATATGGTTTGCTTGAAGCTTTCAAAGCCCGATAGACGGATCCTCCCTGTTAAGTGTTGTAATTTGGCGACATAGACCACACCAGACCAGGTCAGTCTCGTACTATAGAACAACGTGCTAGTAACGTAGACGAGAGATAGTCACCTGCATCCCCGTGATGCCTGATGAAATGCGTCAAAACGGCACACGCAGATTGAATGTTCGTTCCAAGTAGGAAACCTGCTTACCGGTCAAGACAATCTTGTAGCCACTGGATGAGATCATACTTGCCTCTATTGTCTAGTTTGTTTGATTCCGCAAAGGATCTTGAGTGAGAGAGAATATTTGAAAGACGAGAGACGAAGAGAAAGTCGTCGGGCGTGTGTACTGTCATAATAAGTATTCTTCAACTATTACCTAGACAAGACCCGCCGGAGAAATTCGGACTATTGGAAAGGAAGAGATGATTCAGCGCATTTGAGCTTATGAAGAGACGGGTAAGCGAAGCCTGACTAAGACCGAGGAGACGTACCGGCGAAATACATGACAGACAGCAATGCGGACTCGGTGAAGATGTCGTGTCGCCGCTCCGAGTCGTATCGCCACGTCACTGCGATATCCATATCCAGGCCAATACCGCAATGGTATTGTATGCAAGCAGGCCCTGCGGTACCGTTACACGCTGTTGACTTTAGGATACGACACATGGAGACGGGAAGCATCTGTCATATCCTGAAGTACTCGTATACTAGTCCGCCTGGCCGACCATGGCATGTCCTTGTGTACGGACACAGAAGTGCAGAGCTGCATTCATCTACACCGACTGGCGCAGCATACCCCCAAAAATTGTTTCCAAGAGTGCGTCGTCAGTTCAATTAACCACGGAGAGAAGCCTGAGATATCGCCAGAATCTTGAAGGAGAAGTTCGTCTAATCGTCTGCCATAGTCTAGACTGCCATTTGCCACCATTTGACTTGGTATGCTTGGCAATTCGAGCTCATCCATTGCGCGACTTCTTCTTCGCTAGCAAGCATCATGTACAGTAATCAGCAGCATTGGATCACTTTACTTCAGCACTTGCAGCAGCAAGTGCATTGTGTAGCATGCAGTGCTATAGTCAAGCTCAATAACACCCGGTGCAAGAAGAAGTAGAGTAGGCTCTCAGAGAGTATGTCGTTGCGACTGCCCTTTCTGGCCACTGGCACTACCCCCTCAAGGAGCCCAGCAGGGCGCTAACAGTATGGAAAGTGCAATGTAAATGCGGGGCTCATAACGCAGAGACTGCTTGTCTGCCTGGAACAAGCATAGAGATCGTAGCATACACAGGTTTACATGCTTTCAATGAAGGTCTCGTGTGGGATTCTACTATGTGGAACAGGGCACAAGTACATTACATCAAACATATCATGGTGGACCATATGCCGTAACGCGGCAGCAACCAATGAGCGCCTCTATCACTGAAAGACCATCATACTGTACGTGACATGGAAGCATCACACTCCTCGTCATCTGAATTGGTATAGCGACGTGATGGCACATACCGACTACCGACCCTCGCTCAGCCTGCCCTCGCCCCCTCAAGGCTCCGCTAATCGACTCGGTGCGATACAGCCAGCGTCCATGGCCTTCACAGCGGTAGAAGGTGTAATGTGGTCCAAGAGGTAACTCAGTACCGGCAGCGGCCCTCAACTGACTTTTGCTGCACCACCATATCAAGCTCGCGGTCGAAGCGCTCCTCTGGATATTCTAGTGAATTCATCCGTGTGGGACATCCGTGCCAATACATCGTCGACAAGGGTCCAGGGATATCAGCACGGCGGGCTCGATCTTCAAAGATGCGAAGCTGTCCGTTAGGAGCTCTTTATCTCGTAATAATTATATGCGGTACCCATTGTTATCGTACAGCACAGCAGCATACACTCCACCGCCACCTCATGCCTACTTAGCTGCTCCCACCGATCCGTTAATTCTTAACTTCCGCAATGCACACAACAAATCTCTTGCTGGCAACCAAAGCGTATACTGAGCGGAAACAGTTCTTGTTTATTAGGCATGATGGTTGCCTGACACAGCATGTCAAAGTATGGAACTTTATGCAAAGTTACCAGAAGGATCCCGACCTGCCTTCCACAATATGTCCCTGTAAGGTGGACCTAATCAGATGGGTGGGGCTGATAGGCAGTGAGAATGTCAACATACAGTACGCCCGTCGCTATTTTCCATCCATCGTCAGTCTTGCGCACTGTCCATACGAAACGACCCCTAGAGCAGGACCCGGCGGTTACAGAAACAGGTCAGAAATAAGCTGGACACGTATCGTCCTAGGAAGACTGACCCCTGGTCAAAGTGATCCATTGGCGTCGATTCGGACATAATAAAGGCAGCTGAAGAGTTTTGTTTAGCAAAGAGCATGCCCCCATTACAACAAGCTGGCAAGAGCGCTTACCATGGACTTGAGCTCGCAGCTTGGCAGTCTGGCCAGTATATTCAACGATATCAAAACATCCCATTAAGATAGGGATGAGTCAAAATGATGGGCTACAGAGCTGGACAACGCAGATCGTCCGTCAGTATCGTCCCTTGTGCTTTTGTAGCTTGATTCCGGGAGTCTACTCACTTGAATGTCCACTCTCCTAAACCTTCACGTCCTTCCTTGCTGCCGAAGGGATAAGTAATTGAGGCGTCTTCGACCCAGAGGGCTTCCCACTTCGCAATAGAGGAGCGTACTTCAGGATCGTTCCTCTTACACGAATCATCGTGCAGAGAAACATATCTATTGAACAGTGCTTGAATGGCCGCACGGTCTTGAAGCTCGTTTATTTCCAGCTTGAGCTTGTCCAATTCGGCCTTGATTGCGGGATCCATATTCTCTGAAGGTGTCCGTTCGATGCGTCGAGGTATGTAAGACGAATTGACAGACCTGCAGCGTCGGTTCAGCCTGTACGAAGTTTGGAAACTGCTGCTCGAGCTTATTAATTTGTATTACCCCGTTACCCCGGAATGCCCGCGATACTGCGGGAAGCTTCGGCGATCTTACAGTACGCGTTATCGCCTTAAATTCGAAAAGCTGATCACTAAGCTATACTCACCATGAGCTTTGGCGGAATATTCAGCTTTACGACGGGGAAATTTTCTGATGCAGACGTCGGAGGAATGTAGAACAGGGAGGTGGTCGGAGATTGCTGGTATCCGAATGGCCGCTCGATGGCGAGACCACAAGTCGGAGAGACACGGAGCGTCAGCGGGTCGCAGCGACGAGAGCGGCCTCGAATCTTGTACCGCTAGTCTTCGTTGTCTTCTTACTACATAGCAAAGCAACAGAGATCATTACCTGTCTGTCCTACTTTTCGCACAACCGCAGACAGGCTTCCTCACCCTGGCAGGAATTCAAGGCCCCAGCGTGGGCATCGCTCCTCGGATAACGTTGTACACTCACTATGCAGGCGTGAGTATCCGGACTGCTCAGTTGGTATGGCCATGCTTCCAGGCCTGCACCCTCACTAACGCGTTAACGTGTCATCTGCTGCACAGCCAAATGGATGGACTGTGGGTGCCACCTCCCAGGCTACTCCTTCGCCTGTACTTCATCTATTTGTGCACAATCTAGGTGGTGTTTGTGCTCAAAGCATTGAACATTTCCTTCGAATCCAAATATCTTGATTTCGGTAATGAAGAACACAAGGCGCCAGATTATCTGAAACTTAATCCGAATGGTCGTATTCCGTGAGTGTACCTTCCGCTGCAGGTCCATACCATCTTCTTACCCTCCCAACCTTCGTAGAACGATCATTGATCATGGCAACTCTGGCTTCGTCTTATCCGAATCCAAGGCCATTATTTGCTATCTGGCAGAGATGTTCGACGAAGAAGCGCTCTTTACTATATCCGAGCCTAAGGAGAAGGCTCTTGTACGTCAGTGGATGTACTTTCAAGCATCTGGACAAGGTGAGACTCTGTGCTTGATACGTGGCAAATTGAAACGCAGCTAAAGCGACCTGCATTGTAATTGCACTAAGGTCCCTACTTTGGTCAAGCGTACTACTTTCTCAACTACGCGCCGCCAGGTAACGACTATGGCGTACAGAGGTATAAAAGTGAAGTAGTGCGGGTGTTCGGTGTGCTTGAACTGGCACTTGCGAATAAACAATATCTAGTAGGGAACAAAGTCACGCTAGCCGACGTGTCTTTCATCACCTGGACGAATATTGCGCTACAAGTACTCTTACCCTCAGAAGTCGATGCCAAGGCAAACTTCCCAGCAGTGATGAGGTGGCATCAAAGCCTACTGGGGTTACCCTATATCGCGGCCGCACTTGAGGAAAAGCAAGCGCTGTCACATCGGCGGACTTGAGGTAACGCAAGCGCTCTAACTGAAGAGGAGCTGGATCCTATTTAACTGTATATCATCATGGGGCGGTCCAGTCTGATAAGCTTGAGCCTCTCTCATTTATTATCTAGGATCTATTGTCTTCGCGCATTCGTTTGAATATCATAGCGCTGCTTCTCTTTGCAAGGCCGTATGATATCCTTGAGGCCACGATTGAATCTAGGATCGAGGCATTAAACCACAGTTCTCTTGTGCACTGCTCCAGTGGTGTTCGTTGCACAAGATCTCTCCCAAGCTGAGATATATATAGATAGCAGGACGAAGTCTTACGTGAATCAGAGTAGGTGGCGAACAGACCCCATGCCGTTTGACCGGAGTCAGTCCTAGACTGCGCAGAGCAAAACTTACTGACGCAATAACAGTGAGCAATAGTGAGTTACATCTAACCGGCGTTTGCCGATCCCGAAACAAAAGCCAAGCAGAGTGTTCTGCTCAGCTGCAATCACCTGGGCATGCCCATTAAACGTTAGCCCAGCAATACAGTACGCAGCATACATGGGGTCTTTGAGTTGCTAAGCTTCCTGATCAAACCGATGTCAGCGCTTGCCACACCAGCTCTTGGAGGGTCAGCAACGTAAGCGGACTTCGTGCAGCCCTGCAACAAGCATTTGCGCATACTGGATGCGAGACGGGACGATTGACCGGGGCGTTAATTGAAGTGATGACTGGACACGACCCCCAGTCATCTGTGATTGACGGCAACTGGAGGTCACATTGCCCGCCGTGCGCAATATCGAGATGCTTCCTTCGTGGGCTGTCCTGATGTACTCAGCCTGCGACGGTCACGTGCTGCAAGATGACCAGCACGTGCCGTCTTCGTGCCCTACCATCATGTCCTGGTCCAATTTCACAACCAGCTCAGTGCACTTTGAGCTTGGGGATGCCTGCTGCTGATGTGTGTATCTGACTTCTGTCCTTCAGAAAATGCTTCCGTAGACGGTTGTGTGCCTGGCTCGTTTTCCAGTTGTTACCAATTTGTCGCTTATACAGGGTTCGAGATTCAAAGGCTCAGTGTTTACGCCCCCCAGCAGATTACTTCCTGGTGGTGTATCTCCAGAAGGAGGCATAGTCCGTCATCTCTCATTGACAGTCCTTGCTTCATGCTATATGCATCATTAGCCGGCGGCCCGAACGTTATCCTGCCGTCTATACTTTTGAAAACGGCAGAGGCTCCATGCACAGGAGCGTGGCTTCAATACAAAGGCATATTGAAGATAGGAGGCTCGTGCCCTTGAAGGATAGCGCAAGAAACCTGGCTCGAAAAGCCACACTGTCGCTTCCGCTTGCTTGCTTTTTGTATTGAAATGCAACAAAAGAAGACTCGGAGGCCCGGCCACCTGTCCCAAGCTATACCACCACCGCAATTCCATCCGGCGAGCTTATCAATAATAATAATAGAGCTGACTTGACTGAGTGGCTGTCGTAAGAGGGCTACTGTATGTCACTTGGACTCAGAGCTACCGACACCGCTGCTAAGCCTTCGGTCCAGAGAGACGCTACCACGAGGGAGATCTCGTGCTTCAGAAAACTGACAAGCTGTTTGATCGTCCGGCAGAGGCACATCGCGCATCGCATCGACTACCGCAACATCCACGCTGTCCAGCGCGCGCATCCGAGGCACACAGGCGGGACCGCGCTAATCAGAAGAATATAGTTCCGCAAATCGTGCAGTTCCAGCGCAATAGGTACCGGTATCTAGCACAACTGGCTCACAGGCACTTGACAGGGTACGATTCGGAATAGTAGTAGTGGCTCGTGCACCAAGGCGGATTGGATCATCAAGGATCGATACGTAGAGCGAGCCCGTATTCTTACCGATATTCGATACCGATAGCAACTACCCACTCGAGTCTTTCTGTCATATAAAATTATCTCACGCCTCCACGCCTCTCCCGCGCCACCCGTTCCCCTGCAGCCCTGCAGCCATTGTCCGAACCGGCTTTTCACTTGTCAAAGGTCTGCTAGTCGGCGGCACGCGTGGCCATCCAGCGTTTCGACTTTCTCTTCGCACAGGGCGTTCTGTCCGAGCCCAAACAAGCAGGCAGGCAGGCAGAGGAGAGAAGAACTCTGCAACTGCTGTCTCCTCCTGCCCACTCATCATCGTGGCCCCTCGTGTACCGTATTGGCAGGCAGGAAAGTCACAACCCCCACGAGATCATCCTATGCTCCAGCGGTGATCTCGCTCTGGCCGCTGCAGCTGCCACTCAGACATACGCCTGTCGTGGGCAACAGCGATTCACCCGACTGCAGCCTCGCGAGTACCAGCAGCACCACACTGGTGGTGCACTCGTCCCTCGGGCGAACTTAAGGACTGGCCTGGTCCACCGTCTCAATACCTCGAGACCCTCTCCATCTCATCCACATCTCCCAGCCTGAGCAATGGCGGCAGCTGCCAAGCAGTCCAGCTCGAGCCACATGCTCAAGACTGGCAAGCGTGGCAATCCATTCTGCAAGGTAAGCGGTCTCGTTCCTTCAGCCTCTACCCTCCCTCTATGCCCCGTCGTCAGGCAGGCAGAGGGACACCCGCGAGCAGCAGACATTTGAACCAAATTCACGTGTTCAATCAAGACCATGCCAACCTGCATGTCTGCGCCCCAGCATGGACCTGTGTCCCTGCTCCACCTATTGTCACATTCCATCCGAACAATGGCTGATCCAACCGTGCCTCTCTTTCTCTTGCTCCTTCCTGTTCTCCTGTCGTCCTCCATCTCGCTGAACCGGGTGATCGCTCTTCTCGCCCGGCCCGTCTATGGTCCTTTTCCGTCTGTCCTGCATACCTGTGCCTCCAACGTATAAATCGCCATCATTGCAATCAAACAGGACACGCACGATCTCTTCGCCACGCTAGTGGTTTCGTTAAATCTCTCCACCAACACCCGCTTCTTCCGTTCCTTTCCCAATACTTTCACAACCGACGATGCGGCTGCCAACCTCGCTTCTCTACGATTCTCACAGTCCAACCGTTCCACCGACCCCAACGACCCACAAAGGATCATCACAACGACTACAACAACTACTTTCACCATGTCCAGGGAAATTGCCAAAGGCATCTGCCAGCAGTTTATGGACGCTCGTCTCATTGAATCCGCCACAGATCCTGCAAATCCTCTGTTCAAGGATAGAGGGATATATGCCATTACACCGAAAGGGCTGCACATACTGGAACGCTTCATAACGCGCAACGGTATCGCCGCAGATCATCTCGTCAAGGTCTTCACAACGCAACCTATCTGCATGCGCTTGCTGCACCTGGAACGGAAACCAGCAGACGACGATATCATAGTCACAAGACCGGTATTAGAAAGTGTCTTCCGGCGATTCATTGGTTCAAAAGGCCCAAATTACATTCTCGATCCTGCAGACTCGATACGAGCGCTACAATCCGGCTCTTCGCGCATCTTTGCAGAAACTGTAGCTAAACCAATGCTCGGTTTTGATCGTGCGAATGGCATCGAAATGCAAGATATAGTGGAGCGAGGAGTTACCAAAGGAGGTGGTCTCGTTATTATACCACATACCTTCTCATCAGCTGGTGCCATTGACTGGCTTTGCGATTTCTCAACCTGCTGCTGTAGAGATGAAGCGGCCGAGATACTGGCTCATTTCGTCCGTTTCAAGTTTATTACGCTCGCTGTGGACAGAAGTAGAGGGGATGGATTGCCAATCTACGGTCCTGCGAAAGGTCAAGTAGAAGCAGAATTCAGATGGGGTCCTAAAGTCACGTATAGAATCACCGAAGACGGCAAAAGATTGGCAAATTGGGACATGTTGTCCGTAAATGGTAGCAAGACAGACTTCAGTAGAACAAAGACATCAACAGACTCGGGAGATGCTGATTCGAGAGGTTCAGGAGTGTATGCCGCCTCTCCGCACAATGGCTCAACCCAGACTTTGAACAATGGCTCGAGCACGATCGGAGGAGAATGGACCGTCGCAGGTGGAGTGGGAGTAGGAAACGCGATGGACGCTGTCTTCAATAAAATGTCTTTGAAGGACGTCTTCGATTTCGACTTGCTTTCGTCAGATTACTCCAAGTGGGCAGGCGGCGAAGGAGGTCAGCATTCTTCAACTACTCGGTTGCGGGCTATTCTAGAAGATATCCGACTACGAGCATACTTTCGCGATTTCCTGAAGAATAATTATTGCGAAGAGAATCTGGGGTTCTGGCTCGATGTACAGGATTTCAGACGCAGGTTCGCCACAACATCGTCTGCATCGTCAAGTACGCTTCCTACGACTGCTGCAGGAGAACGACCCGTTACACATCAGTCAAACCCTTCTCAAGGTACCAAGAAACCACTATTGCGTGGCATCGCATCTTTCAGTGGATTTGGTGGAGGCAGCTCGTCAACAACGAACTCCGCTGCTAGCACTGCAATGGAATCACATCAGCATGACATCAATATTGCAGCTGTGAACATCTATCGCACCTATCTCGCCCCTCAATCACCATCTGAACTCAACATTGACCATAATCTTCGTGCCGATGTCGTCAACTTCATCCAGAAGTGCGCGGATGAAGCTGGAGTTCCGGCCTCTTCCTTGGCGGCACCTATGACACTGCTTCCTGGAGCTTCGAGCGCCGCCCCACCTTCGACACTTGCTGCGCCCGGCGCGCACCTTGGTACCCCGGCGGTTTCTCCTGATCCAAATAATGCAGACGCTCTTGCCGCTGCCGCTGCTGTCGCCGCTGAAAGACAGATTATCCTTCCCTTACGAGCCACTCAAGTCCAGACTCTTCTGCGATTCTATGAGAAGATTCAAGATCACGTTTTCAGGCTTCTAGCAACGGATCAAGTGCCTCGCTTCATTCGAACGCCCGAATTCATGGCTCTCTTGAAGGCCGCTAGTGGACAGGTGAGTTTTAATCGTTGTTGTTCCTGCCAAAGAGCGGGACTCGAATGACGGTACAAGCCATAGGCTGACCTTGAGGATGTTGATCCATGTTAGGACGCGAAACCATAATCGGCTTTCTTGACTCAATTGCACCCTTGCGCAAGCTCCAAATATCCTCGCAAAGAAATCTTCCCGCTATCCGATTCCCCAAGCAAGCCAAGTAATGCTGTACAGACATATCAGGCGACGCTTGCACCTACCCTTCGTCCGTACCATATCGATCCCTTACTATCTACTATCATAATGCAAATCCGTTCCCATAATTGCGGACCTCTTGTACCGGGCGATTCCAGGCGGGAAACCCGGGAGGTCGTCCGCCTCCGTACACCACAATCTTCAAAATCAGTCCCACCTATCAGTCTGCATTTAGCGTGCGAGTTAAGTCAGCAGGAAGTATACGAATATTTCTCGATGAGCATCAGTTCAATTGTCATCTTTCAGTCACAAGTCTCTGGGCGAAAGGCGCTCCCAAGCAGTAGCTGTTCATGAGAGTCTGGTCAGTTTGCACGCTCTGCAAGACGCAAACAAGGAAGTAGCAGTAGTACATCTATTCGTCGCCTGGAAGCGACGTCCACACCTTCTGTGTTCTCCCGAAAAGTTGAAGCTATCAGTTTTCTGCTTCGGTGGTGTAGTCCTTTTTTGCTGTGCTCAGCTGCAGTGTTGTCATCATTAGCGTTGCGAAGGAAATTGCTTATTCCTGGTTTCTTTTATCTTTCACGCTGCTCTGCATATTCATGTTAGCAATTTCTAGGACATTGACAAAGGCACAGCAATGCCCAGGAGGCCCTAACGAGAATATGTCGAACTCCATCATCAGTCAGCCTGGACAAACGCGAATGCTGCTATTATACGTCACGTGACTCACATGCCCGCATGCCAAATCAGACGCGTTTATGACAACGACAAGTCTCGGCTGCAGCGCTTGCGATACCGCTTCATGAGATTGCTAGAAGGACGTTAGATCTCGTAGCATGCACCTGGGCGACACTGCTTGTCAGGGCAGAGCAGAGAAGGCAAACGTAAGGCGACTGCACGGCAGGCCGAAGTGTGCTGCCATTGAATATATACAATTATACTTGGTCTCGCCACTGTCCGCAGCCACAAATTGGCACAGCACGAAGGCATGCGTGCTTTCTGGTAAGTTGCATCAGATCAAGGCATGCACACGCATTTGTTGCTTGATTTGATTGTCGAGGCGAGCATGGCGGCTCGGAAGCTGAGCGTATGCACTCCAATAGGTAGCGAGGCAGAGGCGATCCTCGCCCAGTGATCATGATGGTCTAAAGTGACTTGCAGAGCTCGAGGATATTATATCATCAATGAGTGGTTATTACAGAGTATTGGAGAACGTCCGACAACATGTCATTACCCAGTAAATGTGTATGACTGTTGCCCACACCTGATCACGAAGGCGCGCCAGCGCTATTAATCCTGACAGTGACTTATTAGTGATGTTAAGAGAATAAATTGCCTGCGTCTGACAATCGAGTGACTGATGAGCTGAAACCGGAACTGTTGTATCACGGTAAGGCTGCGCCTCGCCTTGATACAGAACATCAATAATAATAACAACGACACGCCGGAAGCCATACCGTACTGACTTCCCAGCGACGGCATCACCAGGCTCGTGCACTCTCCTTTCATACTCGTGTTCTTGGCCTTCACGCCTCCACTTACAAGACGCGAGAGCCTGCGACCGCTGCCTTCTACCAACTCTTCCTCTTACACTGCTTGCTATAGCTACTGCTGCTCGCTCATTCAAGGACACTTCTCGCGACACGACATCCACACTCTTTTAGCCCCACGCTCCTTCAATCACAGTCTTCGGTCTCGATAGTCAGCTTCCATCGCGTCACTTACCATTGCAATCAGAACCATCATCCCAGGAACAGACTAGCAACTCGCAAGCAAGCAAGCAAGGCAGACGAAGATCAGTCCACTCGTGGAACATTCTACCTTCTCGAGCCCTTCGAGGTAAAACATACTCCTCGGTCTGCTCCTTTGCCCGTGCATGCTCTCAACATGCCTCAAAACTCCAAATCACGCATAGACTCTGTCTACCTTTCATACCTTCCTGAAGACGATGGACATGACCAACCTACAAGAGGAGGTCCACCAGCAGTGACAGTCACACCTGCACCTGCTGCACCATCAGACGAAGGTGCCTTCCGGCGTCCTCTGCACCTTGGAATTGCGACCGCTGCTGCCAACAATGCAGCGCGATCGGCTGTTGCAAGCGGGGGGACCCCATCCTCGCACAGGCCAGCTGGGTCTCAACAGCAGCAGCAGCAGCAACCATCGAGGGTCCAACAAAAGCTGCAGCGAGGCAATCCTACCGAACATGGCATTAGTGCTGGGCAGTCTCCTGCGCGCTACAACGTGCAGCCGCCTCAGTCGCAAGATGCTCACCCAGCTTCAATGCCACAAGCTGCCCCTGATCACGTGCGCGCTCGAGGCCCTGCGACCCCCAGGCCAAACGGCATGAGACCGCTCGAGCTAAGAGGCAACCTTCCTCCTCCTCAGCAGCAGCAGCAGCCGGTTCTTTACCAAACTAGGCGGCCCGCTGTGCCTGCCTTGCATGTCACCGTGCCGCAACCTTCGCATCAGCCAGTGCAACACCCAAAGCAGCAGCGCCATCAGCCGCCCTCTCCATTTGCCTCTTCCGCGGAGACACTCGTTGGCGCCGCTTACGATGGAAACAATTATTCTGGAAACGGAGTGGGCAAGCCTGGCGATTGGTCTCCCTCATCATCTCACTCGTCCTCATCAAACTCTGGTTATGCGAACAATATGCCCACCACTCCGCGCTTCAATAGCCCTTACGGTCATCATAATCCACCTTCATCACCTAGCATTAAGAATCTCCAGCTCCAGATTCCACAGGATAAGTTGGCACATCCGGATAATGACAGGCTGTCACCCGCTATTCCCAGGGGTGCCGGCGCCAGTCAGCGAGACTGGTGGAAGCGATTTAGTACGGTCGTGAGAGAGAATGAAGAAAGAGAGATGCTGGCCGAGAAGACTGGAGGAAAAGGATCAAAAGTGCAAAGGTGTGTCTACTGTTGAGCTGTTGATTCATGTATGTAGAGCAGTCCATCTTGGCTGACGTTCTCTGGTATCCGTACAGCGAGTGGCTCGACAGACAAGCTCATAAACAGCGCAGGTACCGTATATGGGTCGGTGTGGTGGCCGTCCTGATCTTAGCCGGTATCGGAGGTGGCTGTGAGTCCTTAATGTCTCCGTTGGCATCTGGATCTTACTGACGCATGACGATATCGACGCTGGCAGTGGCGTATTACTACACGACGAAAAGCAGTGACAGCAAGAATGCTGTAACCACTCCAACGACGCACAACCTCGGCAGTGAGTCCCTGTATTCTCCTTCGCTCACGTCCACTCTGTTAAAAATCAGAAGCTGATTCTCTTGTTTCCTTCCTCAGTCGACACCGATACTACCACTTCCCGTGCAGCTGCCTCCGTTGCAGGATCATCTGCCCCCGCAAGCATGGCTGCGCCGTCTGCCGTGCCAGCAGGCAATAACCTTGGCGCCAGAACCTTTGCACAGCGAGCGGAAGTTCCTGCCAAACCTGGTCAACATGCACATGCGCTCGCAGCCCGGGCCTCGCACCCCGCTATCGTCCGTCGTCAGCGAAGCTTGCAGCAATTGGACTAGCTTCACGCCTTTGTGGCCAGGACTGTGCCTCCTCATCACCGCAGTGCTCCCGCTCCTGAGTTCAACGCAAATGACTTGCCGGGCATGACTTTTGACATATATGCATATATGGACACTCCAAGCAGTAATAGAAACTTTAGCTTTGAATACAAGTAGTTTTTCGAAACTTCGGGGTCTCACATATCTTCAAGAAGTAGCAGTCATTTAGCCTGTTGTATTCGCACCTCTTTGGCCGGAATAATCTACTCATAATGTTTGGCATAGTCCATCTTGGGTGATCCGATGATTCTGGAATGTTTGACCCGACCTTTGCAGGCCGAGGCGAATCTAGGACTTTAGAGTCTCCATTGCGTTGCTAGATTCAGACCAAATGCAAAGTGGTGGAGACGAGTATCTATGACGTAGCCTAACTTCTGATACTCGACCAGAACACTGTACAAGCCTTTGTGAGCGAAGAAGCCAGTATCAGTTTTTGTCTACCTCGCCAAAGATTCAGGAGATGCTCTTACCATGGATAGGTACCAGGCGAATTTCAATCTAAAGGGAACGAATTTTTCAATCATGA
>Ga0115842_100634_pt1 | contig 14327 bp, 9 predicted proteins | sample InSIn2SAF170_2_FD_83856 | JGI IMG/M metagenome (GOLD analysis project Ga0115842, IMG submission 83856)
GAAGCATGGACTGACAGTTGGAGGACACTAATCACAATCAGAGAAGCTGACCCATGACCCTGTCAAATGCCTATAAATGGGTCCCTTTCCATGAGATCCAGAGGTTGGAATTTTGGCTTACTGCAAGGAAGTGCTGACAGTTTCTAGAGGATACTTTTGAGCTTATTGTTGGGTGATTTTCTTTGTATGTGAGGTTCTAGGAAGAACTTTCAAGTCAAGAGGTTGATGCTAGGTTGGAGCAGCTGCTTGTAACTCCCTTGACTTCTATTGATCAATAAAGCTATTCTTGTTCCTTCCATTTGCTTGTGCATTATGTGTTTATGCTTATACATGTGAATGGTCAATTTATCTAACCCTAGATTGTTTACATAGTAGATCATTGTTCTTGCAAGTATCTGGTGTCCTTGATTTCGCAGATATTCTCAATAGCTGGGTGTAGAAGCGGACAGGAACCGAACGGCTTCAAGAAGGAGAAGGATTCAAACGAGGAAACCAAGCGGAAGACACAGGTTGGCTTCTCTCTATCTCTCTCTATCTACTTTTGTAAAAGGAACCAAGTTAGACTTTGTTGTGTTTCAGTTTCTAAGGCCCTACCATTCCTTAGGTGGGATAGAGCAGTTTCATATGAACACTAATCCCCATAACACCATCTGCCTATTCCACTTGGACCCCCATTATTGTTTCTTTTCAGTGTTCTTAATTGTAGCACAACTTATTATTTTTGGTAATTTTTCGGGTCCGAAACTTCCAGAGCCGTTTTGATGGACTAAAAGAAGTTTTTAGGGAAAACAGAGAGAAGAAAAGTGCCAAATCATTTTACCACATTTTTTGGCCTCCTCTTTGATTCTCTTTAAGATCTTCGAAATGAGGTATTATGATAGCCAAATGGAGAATGTATACCAAAGTTACGACCATGGGAAGTTGATGGTCCAACTTTCTCCAACGGGTCCCAGAATCTTTTCGTGCTTCATCTCCTAGGGTTAGATTTTTGGATGATTAAGGTTTCTCATTGTTTCTCAATGATAAAAAGGCCACCAAGACTCATTGTAATATAGTTCAGAGGCATGTAGCTGCCACACCTCTTCTCAGAAGTAAGCTACATCACCCGAGCTAGTTTATTTCCATTATGTATGTAAGCATATTTCATTTCTTTGATATTAATGAAATGAAGTTTTATTTCTGCTACATCTCAATGTTTATGTTTGTATCTGTATTCTGTTGCATTCTTGTATAAGTCCAAATCATGATGCTTGTTGGAATTCAATTTGTTCCAAGTTATTGCACAAAGAATTGATGATTTTAGGAAACAATGTTGGGATTGTCACTAAATTGCACATCAAAACAAGTAAAATGTGCAAGTATAATTGAGGCATGCAATCACATGGACTTGTCATATTATAATATGGGGAGTTGATTAGATTTTATTGACTTGTATTCTATCATTGGGGCTATTATGAATTGTACATTAGTTTTGTTGTTCAAATTATAGTTGATACATAGAGAACAAGGGTTTAACATAATTATACCTAGATATGTTCCATTATTTATAATTGGTTGTTGAGATAATTAATGTTTGATATAGTTGTACTTCATAAACATATATTATACATGATTCTTTTTTAGAGAGGGTGTTGAGTATGCATGATAGTTTAAGTACGAGAGTCACATTTCTAGGATGTTTCTTGGTGATGGATGAACAATATATTTGTTAAGGAGATCTATCATTTTTTGAGCCATAGGCTATAAATATTAGTGTGTGATTATAAGGTGTGAACCTTGTTAATAAGTGTTGAAAAATAAAGTGTAATGGATACAAGAATTATTCCAAACTATGGTAATTACTTGTGAATATATATTATAGTTCTTTTATCTTCATTAAGCAATCACACTTCAGAGATTCAACCAATAACCATGAAAGGAAAGTAGAGATCACAATGTTGAAAACTTAGGATATGTGAGATCACGTGTCCAAGAGAGAGAGATGTGAGTGATAAGTGAATGCATAAAATGAAAAGTTTCAAGTGTAATTTATACTCAAGATACATGTCTCTTTGTGAACTAGATCACATCTCTTTGTAAATTAAATTCTAGAAAGTATGCACATTTACATTTTGACTCATATTTGTTGAAATATTGAAGAACATGTAAATAATGGTGGGTAGTAACTCCTGGTAAGTATATTTATTTACATATTATTCCTTATCCCATTTTTTATGAAAATACTTGCTTAAATTATGGTGAGTAGTAACTTATGGTGAATATGTTATTTATGTGAGTATCAGAGATTTTTAAGGATCTTAATTTTATGTGTTCTTTTTTAATTTCCTTTCTTTTAATTTTCTTTCTTCTAATTTAAAATTTAATTTTATTTCGTGTTTTTACATAGTATTATAAATACATCAAGGGTTATTAAGATTGATCATAGCTACATTCTTCAACAATAAGTGCCTAAGGGTTGCAAGGAACTTAGTACAAATCGAGATCAATGCACTTTAGGAAGCCTTGTGATTTGATGTACCTCCATCATACTTCTTTGAAAAGGTTTAAAAGATGAAAAGTTTTCATTTATGTCGATTTATCAATGAGTGAGTGAAGAGTTTAGCCTTTATGCAACTCTATGAGTGAGTTGTTTTTATTTGATTGTTTATATTAATCTATCTATGTATAAAGTGTTTATTAAAGTATCCAACATGTGATATGTCTTTGCCTTGAAAGGAGTTGTAATATGCACAACAACTCATGCACATGTTCATGATGTCTTGGTATACAAAAAATAGTTTTAATAGCATGCCAGATTGCTTCATCCCCATTTACAACATGGAATTAGAGTCATGTATGATTCTAAAGAATTATCAATGATACTTGTTGTGTTCTATCCACATTGTAATTATACCAAGTGCTTTGATTTTGAAAAATTGTTGAGAAGATTTTTGGAGGATGATATTCTGGTGTTTGTGAAGTTGTTTTTCTTGCTTGGATATTTTTTAGTGAAGGAAACAATGTTGTTTACATTTTTGAAAATTCCTTTATTTCATATCTAATTGAATGGTAAAAAATACTTCGTTTGGAAATTTCTTATTTGGAATATTCTTTTGAAGTAGAAAATGTTGAAGATTGTAGAAGGCAAGGAAGTCACCCCTACAAATGGTGCTAAATTGCTAAGATTAAACAACCATACTGTAGTTGCATACTACATTATTAAATATATTATGGTTGATCATATCATTTTCCAAACCAAGATTTGAAGAATTTACATGATATTTGGACCATACTATAGAACATGTATGAGAGCTAAAAGAAAAAAAACATACTCTTCTTATGCAACTAATTCCATGTGCATAAAATGTCATGGATTATGTGACCTATATATAGGATGTTCATGGCTATTTTGTTCAACTTATTGGTGATGTCGTGGATCTTAGTATTTGGTAGCATTAGCTACTAATGGGTAACTAACTATGTTTCTTTAAATTTTTTGACTAGCTTGAATGTTTAGGAAAGATTGGAAATATTTAATGTGAAGAGTGTAGAGGGATGTCATTTCAATAAGCGCAAAAACCTCAATAAATTCATAATCAAAATCTTGACAATGTCCTTACCACGAAATAACCATGAAGAAAGGTCAAGGTAGAGAACTCATTCAAACAATTTTGAATGAAGTGAATTTGTAGAGTGCACATATATCTTCAAGGAAAATTGTCACTTGTTTTTTTCCGCAATTTTTATTAGAAATTATTGTGACTAACTTGGACCATTATGTAATATAAAAATAAATGGAAATGACCAAATGTGAAGATATGGCTAGCTCTAAAGGTTGGGGATTCACTATCTCCATAAGTTTATTTTTTCCCTAAAATTATGAACATAAAAAATATGAAAACAACTCATGTCTAAAATGAGTGTCAATCTCAATTTCTTGTCATTCTTTGTTGAATAGATATAATATTTTTCTTCTCCTTGACAATTTCCATCCTTTTCTCCTTCAAATACTAGATGGGTGTAATTGGATCATGTAATTCCACTTTCTCATGATAAGTGACACTTTCTCAACATCTCTTGGCACACTCTTTGAATTCTCAACTAAAAGTGTTGGGTGATCCATCCTATGTAGTAGGTTCTACTTTCTATAGGTCTATCCTCCCAAAATTCTTAGACCTTTATGAGAGGGGATGCTTCAGTGCTTATCAATGGAACTTCAAGCTCTACTTTTGGAATTCTTTCCTTTTTTCCGAGTTTCAAAACATATTTTCTTGCTTCATTCTCTATTTTTATTAGCCAGTGGCTTGCATTAGTACAATTCCACCATGTGGGCTCCCAAATAGATTGTAACAATAAAAATTAAATATTCAATATATACATAGAATTGGTTGTTGAATGATGTTTTTTTTTACAAAGAAGGCCCTAGCTTAGATATATCCTTGGGTTCCTTTTCATGAGGGCTCATGATCTTTGATCGTGCCCCTCTACATAATTAATATATTTATATAATTATAGTTAATTTATTATTTTTTAAACATGTCATTGCCTCCCCCTCAACATAAATGATTTGTCCTCAAAGCATAGGTAACTAGGGTGGTTGTTGAGGAAAAGCTTTTGTCTCCCAAGAAGGATATTCTTCTAGTAGGCTCCTCCACTTGATGAGGTATTCTTTAATTACTCAAAAATATAATCCCTTTTCTCTAGTGGAAATGATAAATTCTGGTTCTAATACAACTTCTCCCTCATCATTCAATGTAGGATGTGTTGTTTGATGTTTTCCCAACACCCTTTTCAAATAGGAAACATGGAAAATGATATGGATGCAACTTTCTTTAGGTAATTTTAAAACGTAAGCTACTTGACTGATTTTCCTCACAACTTGATATGGCCCTTAGAAATTAGGGGATAACCTTTTGGTCCATGTTGTTTTAATGATAATTGTTTGTAATGTTTAAGCTTCATATATACCCAATCTCCTTTGTTAAATAATATTTATGATCTACGTTGGTCAACTCCTTGCTTCATATAGTTTCTTGTGATAAAGTTAGGTTTTCCTTTAGTGTTTGAACAACATTTTGGTTCTCCTCTAATTGATCCTTTAGTACTGGAATTTTTATATCATTTCTGGCTAATTCCTTCCATTTATGGGGTTCATACGATAAATATTAAAGAGCTTGAAATGATGTCATTTTTGTGTAAGTATGATAAGTGTAATTGTGGTAGCACTCTGCCATATGTAACCACTCAAACAATATTTTTTTTTCTTGTATGTTACAAAACAACATAGATATGCTTCCAAACATTTATTAACAATTTCAATTTAGACATCTATTTGGGGTTGGTAGGTTGAGCTCATGTTGAGGGATGTCCTTGTTTGTTTGAAGAACTCCTTCCAGAATTTTCATTTAAACTTGACATCCTTTTCACTGACAATGATCTTTGGAAACCCATACAATTTGTAATTTTTTTTCTTCTTGTATGTTACAAAACAACAGAGATATGCTTCCAAATATTTATTAACAATTTCAGTTTGGACATCTATTTGGGGTTGGTAGGTTGAGGTCATGTTGAGGGATGTCCTTGTTTGTTTGAAGAACTCCTTCCAGAATTTTCATTTAACTTTGACATCCTTTTCACTAACAATGATCTTTGGAAACCCATACAATTTTGTAAATATTCTTGCAAAATATTTCAACAACCTGTTTTTATGACTTTGATCTCTTTACACCCATAAAATGTGTGTCTTTAGTGAGTCTATCTACCACCACAAGGATTTTTTCCTTCTCGTTCAACATGTGTAGCCAATCAATGAATTCCATTGATATTTCTTCCCATTTCTAGTTTGTAATAATGCAGGGGGTGAAGCAATCCTAGTGTCATAATATTTTAATTTTTGTTTCTCTAACATTGATTGCATTTTGTCACATATTTTTTAATGTCCTTGTACATCCCTTTCTAAAAAAATTATTTACATACATTACATTTGGTTTTGAAAATTCCTACATGTTCAGTTGTTGATGAGTCATGACGCTCCTTACGAAATTTGGATTTGAATTTGGAAGTTGGACTTAGATAGATTCATCATTTATACCAAAGGATGTCATTCTTCCATTTTAATTTTGAGTTATGAATATTTTCGTTGATTACGATATATGTTTCTAGATTCTTCACGTACTCACTTCGAGTTTCATCTATCCATTTTGGAACTATAGTTGATATTGAAAGTAATAATGGATATTCATCTTTTAGAGAGAGAGAGAGAGAGAACCAACTGTGACATTTTCTTTACCCCTCTTATGTATAATTTCTAAATCAAAGGTAGCTATTTCTCCAACCATTTTTGTTTTTCTACCGAAATTGTTTTCTATTGTAGAAGGTACTATAGTCTATTGTGATTTGTATGTATCAAGAATTTTCTTCCTAGAAGATATTCTTGGTTAGGGCTTGCATAATATAAAGCATCACTTTATCATATGTTTATTTCAAGAACTCCCTTTTATTTAGATCCTTGCTCTCAAAATCTATGGGATGGCCATCTTTGCATTAATATAGCTCCTATTTCGAACCTATAAGTGTCACTTTCAATTACAAAAGGTTTTGCAAAATTAGGAGTTGATAATACTGATGATGTCGACAATATTTCCTTTAATGCTTCAAAAAATTATTTGGCTTGATCATCCCATGAGAATGGATTTTTATTTAAAGGATTCCTCAACAGAGCAATTACGTGGGCATGATTTCGAATTAATATTTAGTAGTATCATGTCTACCCTAAAAATCCTCTTAATTTGGAGATGTTAACTTTTTAAGGCCATTCTTTAATTTTCTTGATCTTATTGGGATCTACCTTTAATCCTTCTTTGGATATTACATGTATGAGGTATTGGAATTCTTGTTTTCCAAAGGTGTCTTTCGAAATATTTGGATAAAATTGATTTTTTCCTAGTACAATAAGAATTTGTTCAAGGTGTTGTAGATGTTCTTTCCATGTTTTACTATATACAAGAATATCATAAAAAAGAAATAGAAAAACTTGCTTAAGCATGGTTAGAATACCTCATTCATAGTAGCTTGGAAAGTCACTAGAGCATTAGTTAAACCAAAAGGAATTACTTTAAACTTGTAATGACCTTCATGAGTTTAGAAGGAGGTTTTCACGGTATCCTCTAGTCTTACTCTAATTTGGTAGTATTTGAATCTTAGCTCTACTTTTGAAAGATATTTGGCTCCATGAAGTTCATCTGACATATTCTATGAAGGGAATAGAGTTATTTGTTCTTAATTGTTATCTTGCTAATTCCTTTGTAATATATGCATAGTCTAAATGATTTGTCTTTCTTCCAAACTAGAATCATAGGAACAATGTAAGGGCTTATAATTTTTTAAATGATACCACATTTTAAGAGGTATTAGACTATTCTTTCAATTTCAATTTTTTGATGATGTGGATATCTATATGGCTTAATATTGATAGGGTTTGACCCTGCCTTGAATTCAATTATGTGCTCAATTTCCCATTCAGGAGGCATCTACAAGGGAATATCTCGGAACACCTTCTTGTGTTTTTTAATTAATTCTTGAATCTTGGTTTATTCATCACTCGTTACTTCTGAGGATAGTAATTCCATTTGACAACATTGGTTCGTATAGGTTGGGGCTCCTTTCCAAATTAACTTCATCATATACTAAGAAGATACAATTTGATTTTGGGGCTATTGGAATCCAAATAATTTGTACCTTTATCCTTTCCATTTGGAATTAATAAAGTGCTCTTGATGATTGTTGGAATAAGTACCTAATTTTTGTGGCCATTGTATTCCTAAGACTACATCTACTCTTCCTAGAGGCACAATGTAAAATTGAGACTCTAAATTGTAGTTTTGAATTTATAGTTTAATCTTGTGGTACTTCGCCACATTTTCAATCTTCTTTAAATTTGTTCCCATGAAATTCATATTGGGAATCATATATACAAAATGATTTAGTCTTTTCTCCATGTTCATGTTGAATAAATTATGGGTACTTCCAGTATATATTAATTCCATTACATTATTATTTTTTATATGTCCTTTTAATTTTAATGCTTGTGTTTGGGTTATCCCTGCGATAGCCACTAGTGATATTTGCAGTGCTTCTTCATTTTCAAAATCTGAGGAAAGTTTTGAGTATCGTTATCTTCCTCTTCATATGAGTCTTCACTATATAAATCATTTTTTTCTTCACACACACATATATATATATTGTTGTTTATTTTAATACATTTACATTTACAATCCCATTTTTCTCCACAATACTTACACTTTACTTCCTTTAGTCTTTGGAATTATATACTATCTTTCCATCATTTCTTAAATGAGGTGGAATGTATTTTGAATTACCTGTATTTGTAGGCTTTATGGGCTTCCATCTTGAGTAAACTTTATCAAATCTCGACAATGGTGATAATTCAATTTTTTTCTTAACTGACTTTGCTTTACAAATTGCTTCTTCCATAGTTGTAATATCATGAAGCTTAAATTCATTTTGGAGGTATGGTTTATGTCCATTACTATATATTTAATAAGGTGTTGTGTTGATAATCCAAGTCCTCTTGTAGCCAATGTTTCCCATTCTTAAGTATACTCATCTACACTTATTTTTTGTTGTATTCTACTTACTAATATGAAGAATTATTCTTCCTTGATACCCTAGAATCATTTAGTGAATCCATGTTTGAACTTATTCCAATTGGTTGCATATGATGACTTCTTCCACCACATATACTAGTTATATGCCTCACCTTCAAGCCACATGGATGCATGCTTAATTTTTCCTTCATCAATATCACTATTGTAAATTTCAAAATACTCTACTTTGTTGAACAATGCCACAGTGTGCTTCTCAATACCCCAAATTTAAAAAATTCAAGCTTTTCCCTTCGTTGGCATGTGATAATCATTTGGTTGGGGTATGGTGGAAATTGGTTAGGAATCATCATATTACGAGGATTCAATATACTAATTTGTGGATTTCGTATGGTAGATGAATGTGGAGACTTGGGAGTGTGAGGTGGGATTGTTGGGTTTGATGCATTTAAGAGTCTTTTTTATGGATAACTACATCATTCCTTGATTGCAGAGTTGGATTAAATAATTCACCACTTGATTTTCATTATGAGTCATTTGTTTGTCGTTCTGATTGAACAAGTTCTAGAGGTTTGCTTGCTTCTTTTGAATGGCGTCATGATTTTGGTTGAGTTGATATTCTAACTCTTGTTTCATCTATAGCTCCACATATCTTTCATCATTATGGTTAATTTTTTTCTTGAATTCATCTAGTCTCTTGTTGAGTTATCTCATCGTCATAATTTGGGTAATCAACAATGTATTTCAATCTATCTTGACTTACTTCTTTAAGATTTTTTTAGTATATATAGATAGATAGATATATATATATATATATATATATATATATATATATATAGATATATATATATATATATATATATATATATATATATATATATATATATATATATATATATATGTTTGGTTGTTATTGTAAATACCACAATAAGTTGTGTTATAAATCTCCAATAAGCGATATGGTTTTCATTTTGTCATGTTTTCCATGTTTGTTTTTCTTTTCAGTAGGTTGTTCATTGTAAATACTACATTGATCTATGTTATAAATCTCCATAAGTAGTATATTTTGGTTTTCAGCGGTCTTGCTGGTCATAGGTGTCATAGAACATTGGGGATGATGTTACCTTAAGGGCGAGGGTTTTTAATAGACCCAAATTAAAATTTCTTGTAATAAAGTTAATAAATGAGAAATAATACCAAGGTCATGGGACATGTATTCCAAGCTAAATGTTTGGAAAAACGTCCTAGTGGATGCCACTTTTGATCTATTGGCATTATGATACAGGTGTTGTCCTTGATGGCAACTCACTCAGAGGTATGTTACAGGTGATGGTAACTCAATCAGAGGACAGATCTCAGTACAGTAGGTCAAGAGAAAGATATACGCAGGTTCATCGTAACAAAGCCACATATACACGCAGGTTAGACATTCCAAAGTCGCGTATGTGTATACATGCACTTTCACACAAGGAAAAGCGTGTACATGTGGGAAAGCTTAATTTTGGGCCTGTGGTATTTAGACCTATGGTTTTGGTCCTTGGTATTGCGTCCCAAGTGTTGAACCCAAGTATTGGGTCCCTAGTATTGTTTCTACATGGTTTTGGACCATGGTATTGAGAGAAGCCTAAACCTATATAAGGAGAAGATCATTAGGCAAAGGGAGGAGCAAGTAATGCATGTCTGACGAAGTGTGAAGATCTAGTATGCTGGTTATGGGTTTGTGATGCTTGGCTCAAGATTGGAAATGGCAGCGAAGGTATAAGTAATTATCTTTAGATCTGTACGCAGGTTGTATCTGGTGAAAGCGCGTATACACGCGGTTTTGATATAGTCAAGTAGTGTATGCATTATGAGATTTTGTGTTTCAAGTTGCTGTTGGTTCTAATGGTTGTTGATGATTTCTGGGCTCTGGTCTGTATTCTGGTAACTGTGTTTTGATGATAGGGTTTCAGTGATTCAGTATTGGGTGATTTAGAGATTTATGATGCAAGTATAAGTTGATGATTGTATTGCAGCAGTGATTGTTTTGTATTTATGGATCCAGTCTGAAAATTTATGAAATGTGGTCCCTGGAAGAAAAAGAAGGTTGTAGCCTTCTGTAGGTTAGCGCCTATGTACTAGTATTTCAGCTAGTACAAGAGCTAAGGGGGTTGTAGCTCCCTTCCAGAAGAAGCTGGAGAACGAGAGAGGGTTGTAGCCCTATGCAGGTTGCAGCCTGCATGCTGGTAAAGGACTGGACCAGTACATTCTAAAAGAAGTTTCTTATTAAAGGAAGATAGAAAAAAATTGCAGCAGGTGGTTTCCACCTTATATCATGGTGTTCATGTGTGCTCTTTATGTGTGATGATCTGTTATGTTTATTGTTCATATGGTTAATAATGTTCTGATGCATTCACTGAAGATGAACTAACTAAATCATAAAGTTTACTGGATGTATGCTAGTTGCATTTAACACAGTTGCGTATATAAGAAGGTATCCTTAATCGAAGTAGCGTATATGAATCTGAGTATGAAAATGAAAAAGTGGCTGATTTTCTAATACTGATTCACCCCCCCCCCCCCCCCCCCCCCCCTCTTTTCTCACCATTTAATTCTCATCATCGACTTCAAGGAAGTGGGACAGTGTTTCTCTTTTTGCTTTAACAATTGGTATCAGAGCAGGTCCTTTAGAAGAAGCTTGATCGCTTAAAGGAAAGATCCATCAGAATGGCTAATCAAGAAAGAGAGGCATCCATCAGGCCACCAATTTTTGACAGGAGAAACTTTACCCACTGGAAGATAAGAACGAAATCATATCTACAATCACTTGGAATGGATGTTTGGGGAATTGTGGAAGGAGGATACACATACCCGTCAGTGATTCCTATAGATACAGCAGAGAGAAAGCAATATGAACTCAATTCCAAAGCTATTACTGTCTTATTGGGAAGTTTGTCACAATCAGAATTTATGAAGGTCATGCATTTCAAATCGGCCAAGGAAATATGGGACAAAATCATTCTAAGTTACAAAGGAGATGAACAGGTAAAAAGAGCAAAGCTTCAAACTCTCAGAATCCGGTATGAAAATCTTAAGATGCATAGTAATGAAAGCATAGCTAATTAATTCCTGCATATAGATGAGATTGTAAATGGTATGAGGAATCTGGGTGAAGAATTTAAGGAAGTTGTCTTAGTTGAAAAGGTTTTGAGATCCTTGTCTGCTAAATTTGATTCCAAAGTGTTTGCCATAGAAGAAAAGGAGGATCTGCAGAAAATCACCATGACGCAGCTTCACGGAATCTTAACTGCTTTTGAGATGAGAAAAGAGGGACCACCAGAAGCTACATTCGAAGCATCAGGATACATGTCAGAAGAAGAAGATGAGGTAAATTTTGTCAAGAATATTTAATGGGGAACTGGATGGTTCAAAGGTAAGCTACCTTTCAAATGCTTTTCATGTGGTAGAGTTGGTCACTACGCAGCTAGATGCCTTCATATCAAAGGAAAGATGTCTAAAGAAGGTAATAGAAGCTATTATACCCATGTTAAAAGTAATGACTCATTCAATGGTAGTGAAGATATTAGAAGCCTCATGGGATATGAAAAGAAGGATGTAGAAACAGAAGAAGTTACCAGATTAAACGAACAATTGGAGTCAGTAACCAGAGTAAGGGAGTACGGGAGCAATTGCAGGATATAGTAAAAGATCAGAGCATAACAATTCAGAGACTTGAATCAAAGATCCTCTCTCTAAAAGAAGATCTTGAAAAATCAAAGAAGTAGAATAGAGAAGCTCTTGAAGAACAAGAACATGAAGTGATCAAATTAAAGCAGCAAGTGGAAGAAGGAAGAAAAGCTGAAGAAAATATAAGGAAATAGTATCTGGAAAAGGATGAACAACATCAGGTTGAGGTAAATATCTTAAAAAGTAAATTAGAAGAAAAGGATAAATTGTTACGATTTAAAGATAGTACTAAGATTTTGGATGACATTCTTGGTAGTTAAATATCCCCTACTATCAAAACTGGTCTTGGATTTTATGAATCTGTTGAAGGTGAGTCTAGCTCACAAGGTGAGGCAAGGAACTCTAATGAGAAATCTAAAATGCTCAACAAGGAACAACCAAGGAAAGAAATTCCTCAAAGAAAATCCTTTGCTCCTAACTATGGAAGTGATAGATGATTATTTCCTCCATTGAATAATATTGAATGTTTTGTATGTCATAATCTTGGACATGTTGCAGCCAGATGTAGAAGTAGAATGGTTCAAGACCATCACACAAGATCATCACATTCCAGTTATTTTAGAGGATATTGTTTTGCCTGCAATGCATTTGGACACAAAGAAATTGATTGCAAGAGAAGGAACATGAAATATGTAAGATGTTATACATGAAACAAGCTTGGACACAAAGCAAGGGAATGCAGGAGCAAATTTCAAAATTCAAAGCAAGAGGACTATACATCATCACAGTTCCAGGAATTGAAGAAGACAGAATTAGAGACAGAAAGGTGTGACGTAACTCAGTTAGCTGACATAACAGACATAGGGAACTGAAAGTGAAGACCTTGAGTATTCCATCTTGCATACGCTGATATAATGAAGATAAGTCGTGTATATAAATGATCTATAGGCTGCAGAGTCACGTATATGGAGTTCAAAAGAAAAGGCAGCAAGACAGACTCAGGAAAGGGTTTGGTCATGATATGTAACGGTTGGCACATGCTCAGGGGGAGCATATAATTCAAATAAGTGCATTGTTGGAATTATGGTTAGAAGTCGTTGATGAAGTTTATGAGGCTAAATGATACATCTTGCTGTTTGATCAAAGGAATGGTATTGCATGTTTGGATGTTGATGCTTATGGTATGATGTATGATAGTGGCTAATGACTATCATGGTCTTGAATGGATAGCTGGTCTTTGAACTTGCATGTGCTTAGGGGGAGCATGGATGGATTGATACATCTTGACATATACAAAGGGGGAGCCCAATCAGAGATTTCAACAATTACTCAGGGGGAGTATGACAGCAGAGGGAGATAACTTCTTGGCCTACCCTTTGCCCTTGATGTCAAAGGGGGAGAGTGAATTGGTGTGGTGGTTGCGATTAAGTCCAAAGGGGGAGATTGTTGGCATTATGATACAGGTGTTGTCCTTGATGGAAACTCACTTAAAGGTATGTTACAAGTGATGGTAACTCAATCAGAGGACAGATCTCAGTACAGCAAGTCAAGAGAAAGATATACGTAGGTTCATTGTGACAAAGCCGCATATACACGCGGGTTAGATGTTCCAAAGTCGCGTATGCATATACACACACTTTCACGCAAGGAAAAGCGCGTACATGTGGGAAAGCTTAATTTTGGGCCCGTGGTATTTAGACCTATGGTTTTGGTCCTTAGTATTGCGTCCGAAGTGTTGAACCTAGATATTGGGTCCCTAGTATTATTTCTACATGGTTTTGGACCATGGTATTAAGAGAAGCCTAAACCTATATAAGGAGAAGATCATTAGGCAAAGGGAGGAGCAAGTAATGCATGTCTGATGAAGTGTGAAGATCTAGTATGCTGGTTATGGGTTTGTGATTCTTGGCTCAAGATTGGAAATGGCAGCAAAGGTATAAGTAATTATCTTTAGATCTATATGCGGGTTGTATCTGGTGAAAGCGCATATACACGCGGTTTTGATATAGTCAAGTAGCATATGCATTATGAGATTTGGTGTTTCAAGTTGTTGTTGGT
>Ga0115842_100635_pt1 | contig 14317 bp, 17 predicted proteins | sample InSIn2SAF170_2_FD_83856 | JGI IMG/M metagenome (GOLD analysis project Ga0115842, IMG submission 83856)
ATATTCTGCTAAGCAAACCATGGCAGTATGATATGAAGGCCATCCATGACAGGGAAACAAATTGTTACAAGTTTAAAAAAAATTGGAGATCAAGAATTAATCTTTTGGAAGAATGCTTCACTATTTCTGCTGCTACATAGTTGACATCATGCATATTTATTCTTCATACACACACCATGTTCTTATATCAAATGAAAAGGCACACCAGTGCAAGAAAAAAATAACAAACGAAAAATAATTTGACTATAACACACATGGGCTCACTAATTATATATATAAAGAGAAGTCTGTCATCTTCTATAATGATGCAAGAGCCAAGTGAAAAGGTGACAGCTAGGAAATGTTTTTTATTTTATTTTATTTTGCTGGATAGAGAGAAAAACATTTTGAGTTTCTGTTCTATTTTTGTTTTATTTAAAATCAAGGCTGACTCAACTATTGTTCCTTAAAATTAGGCAAGCCAGATCAAGTTAGGATTAGTTAGGGATTTGTTTAAAGAAACTGTTAAACAACTGAAAAGTAACTGAGGAACAGTTCTTCAACTGTAAAGTCACTGCTAATAATGTATTGAAAAAGAAAAACCAGAGCTCATTGAGGGGTTGCCATCCAGAGAGGAGAGAGCTTAGAATTTGTAATTTACAATTGTTTTGAACCTCTATAACACCAAACAATTCTAGAATCTGTCATTAAGGAAGTAGGATAGTTTTTTTTTTCCTTGTGCATAAGTGTTTCAGGCATCGTAACGAAAGCAAGATAGTGAAACAATACATTAAGAATCCGAATAACATCAACAAGAATCTTGTAATAGAAAGCATCTCAAACCGGGAACTAGACAAAGGTAAACCAACATATACAAATCATCTTTCCTTTTCCTCAACAAGAAAAACCAGGGACTTTTATATTCAACACTCAAGCATTCCTTTACATTTCATTTCATTATACAAAATCAATAATAGTAGAAATCGTTGAGGGTTCCAAACCCATGCAAACCAAAAACATTACAGTTCACAGGCTAAACGCTAATCAAACAGCAAGGGCATGAACACCTCTGAGACCACACACATACACGAAGAAACCAAAACCCCAAGGGTTATACCCGATTACAGACAGAACAAGCAACAAAGCAAGCAAGAGAAAGTTGCAGCCATGGAAAAATCCTACCCGGGTTTTCCCTAAGCCCGCGAACAGTCCTAAGGACGAAGCCGTGGAGCAGCGTTCCCCTAGAAGGACCTACACACCACCACATAATGGGGCAACAGTTAGGTAGGTCCACAACACCAAAACACAGTGAACAACAAACCAAGAGAGGAGTGAGGATTTACTTGGAGGAGGTATGATCCCGCGACAGAGGAAGAGAGCTGAGACCCGCAATAGAGGGTTTCCCCCAATAGAAATGCCATGAGAGTGTTCTACCTACTCACCAAGGAGCCAGAATGTTAGAGCCTAAAAAATGAAAGGTGAAATTGCAACCAAAACAAGAGGATTACTTGAGAGTGAGTTTGCCTAGCCGTCCTGTGCAGCAGCAAGGTGAAAACTTGTGTTTGCAAAGCTGAATCCTCACCAGACCAACATCAAACACACAAATCACCACAAAACAGAGCAGAAACGAAGTATGAGCCAAATGACAGAGATAAATAGACTTGTAGGTGGGAAAGTGACCTGAAACCCTCCAAAAACCAGAGAAGTGAATCACCACAGAGAACAAGCAGAGGCACGGCACCAACAAACCACCACAGGGAACAAGCGAAGCATAGCAAACCATCATACGGGACAAGAAAGGCACAACACTTACCAACCATCGCAAGAATCAGGCAAAAGCACTGAGCACCCACAGAGCCAAACCAAACCATAGCAAAGAAGGAATGGATTCCAAATACCCTCGGCAAATGTGATAACCCATGGTTGCAAGCCCGAGGTAGTATAAAGGGCGGGCAGAATACCATAAATCACATTAAAAACATATACCAAAACCCTGCCACTGACTTTAATTCGAAAATGAAAGAGTTAAACAGTCGCAGCTACGTGTCCCTCCTCGGGATCGCCACCAATTTTTGGTATCCAAAGTAGATTGTTCATTTCACTCAGTAAAGATGGAGGTAGTAAGAAGGGGTCGAGGAAGAACCATCAGAAGAGTAGCAGATGAAGGGTTATGAGAAGAAATTAGGATTTTAACTGCACGTTTGACAACAGCGGAAGCATGAAGGCGTAGAGATCTGGAAGGTGGGGATGATAGTGAGGAGGAAAACACAGCCACGACAGATGGGTCAGATGATGAAGGATTAGAGACTACACTGTTGAGGTCAATTTTGTTGGCTAGCAACAAGCCAAGACTGGAGCTCTCTAATTATGATGGCAGTTTGTCCACAACGGTATTGTTAGACTAGATAAGTGAACTAGATAAATATTTTGAATATGAGGAAATAAACGAAGACAAGAGGATCAGGTCTGCTGTCACCAAGTTGAAGGGACATGCAGCACTATGGTGTGATAGTGTACAAGCAGAAAGAAGGAGATCAAACAAACCATTTATTAAAAGATGGGATAGGATGATTGCTAGAATGAAGAGAAAATTTCCGCCTAAAGATTATCAAATTGCCCTTTATAGACAAGTACAGAACTTGAGGTAGAGAATGATGACCGTAATGGAATATACTGAAGAACTTTATAGAAGAGCAAATTTCCGCCTAAAGATTATCAAATTTCCCTTTATAGACAAGTACAGAACCTGAGGTAGAGAATGATGACCATAATGGAATATACTGAAGAACTTTATAAAGTAAACCTGAGAGTTGGTTATGTTGAATATACCCCTTAGAAAACAATGAGGTTTGTAAATGGTCTACGGATGGAGATCCTAGAAGAAATTAGTATTCTTTCCCCTAAGACCATAGAGGAAGCTTATCAGAGTTCTTTGAAGGTGGAGGAAAAGATTGCTAGGAAACAGAATGCCAGAAGAGGACGTGGTTCTAGCAGAGGTCGGGGACAGACCTTTGGTAGAGGTAGGACTGCCAACAACAATGAAGAGCACAGTAGTTTGAAGACTTCGGGACAGACTGAAAGGTGAGGTAACACTAGAGGAGGAAGGTCATACCAGTGAGGAGGAGGTAATGGCAGAGGCAGAGGAAATGGCTATCAGTGTTACAAGTGTCACAAGTGGGGACGCAGGTCCTTTGAATGTCCTGAAAATGGACAAGCTGGATAGAGGGGAGCATATGTCGCTCAACCCGATGAAGCGGAGGCACCACCACAGGAGGTGGAAAATATGCCAGAAACCAAGGAAGCCTTGGTGTTAAACAAGGTATTATTGAAACCAGCTAAGGAAGTAGTTGATCAGACACAGAGGAAAGCATTGTTCCCGATTGTGTGCAAGTCGCATGGGAAATGCTACAAATTAATCGTAGACAGTGGAAGTACTGATAATCTGGTAGCTACTGAAATGGTGGGGAAATTGGGTTTGAAGAAGTTAAAGCACCCAACTCCATATAGGGTGTCCTGGTTGTAGAAAGGTCATCAACTGCTGGTCGATGAGCAGTGTGAAGTAGAGTTTCATATTGGCAAGTACAAAGACAAGGTGACTTGCGATATCATGCCTATGGATGTGTGCCATATTCTGCTAAGCAAACCATGGCAGTATGATATGAAGGCCATCCATGACAGGGAAACAAATTGTTACAAGTTTATTAAAGATGGGATAAAGCATACACTAGTGCCCATGAAGGAAGAGGATGCTGCAGAAACTAGTGGGACAAAAGCATTACTGTTAGGCGAAAAAGAGTTCCTGCAATAGATGGAGGATGCTGAGGTAAAATATGTAGTTGTGCGAAGGCCAAAACCAATATTGATCCATACTGAAGTCACTAGCTTACCTAAAGAGATACAGGACATGCTGCAAGAATTTAGTGATATTGTGGTAGACGATCTACCAGACAAATTATCACCAAAGTGGAGCATTAGTCACCATATTGATTTTATTCCAGGAGCTACTTTGCCAAACAAGGCTGCTTACCAGATGAGTCTGAAGGATAATGAAGAAATCCGGAAGCAGGTGCAGGAGTTGTTGGATAAAGCACTTATTCGGGAGAGTTTAAGCCCTTGTGTAGTTCCGACTATTTTAGCTCCCAAGAAAGGAGGTCAGTGGCGAATGTGCACTGATTCCAGGGCCATTAACAAGATCACTATCAAGTACAGGTTTCCTTTACCTCAGATGGATGATATGATGGATTATTTGAGTGGAGCAGCATACTTTTCAAAGATAGACATGAAAAGCAGCTACCACCAAATCAGAATTCAAGAAGGTGACGAGTGGAAGACAACTTTCAAGACTAATGAAGGCTTATACGAATGGCTCGTTATGCCATTTGGATTGAGCAATGCCCCCAACACATTCATGCAGTTGATGAATGAGATGCTGAAGGAATTCATTGGTAAATTTGTGATTGTATATCTAGATCATATACTTATATTTAGCAAGACGAAGGAAGAGCATTTTCAACACGTGAGGTGTGTATTGGAAAAATTGCAGCAAAATAAATTACTGATAAATTTGAAGAAATGTTATTTTTTAAAGAAAGAGTTAATTTATTTGGGATTTGTGATTTCTGAGAATGAATTAAAAATGGACCCGGAAAAGGTTGCAACCATAGTTAGTTGGCCGTCTCCAAAAAGTTTGTTTGAGGTATAGACTTTTCATGGATTGGCGAGTTTTTATCGGAAATTTGTTAAAAATTTCAATGGGATTTGTGCACCCATGGTGGACACCATTAAGAAGGAAAATCAACCTTTCTATTGGAAAGAAACGACAGAGAAGAGTTTCAGCTGCTCAAAAGAAAAATTACTGAAAAACCAATTTTGAGATTACCAGACTTTAAAAAAAAAATTCAAGTTCGTTGCGATGCCAGTGGAACAACCATTGGTGCAATACTCAGCCAAGAGGACAAGCCAGTAGCCTATTTTAGTGAGAAACTAAGTGAAAGTAGGCAGAAGTACATGTCTTTTGACAAGGAACTTTATGTAGTTGTTCAATTGCTAAAGCATTGGGGACATTATTTGTTGGCCAATGAATTTGTCTTATTTTCAAACAATTCTACATTACGGTATATTATGCAGCAGCATAAGATGAACCATAAACATGCGAAGTGGGTGGAGTACCTGCAGAGTTTTACGTTTGTGTTGAAACACATCAGTGGTCAAGCCAACAAAGTGGCAAATGCATTAAGCAGAAGGAATTTGATCCTCCAGGAAAGTACGATACAAGTATTAGGATTCGAACATCTTAAGGACTTGTATGAGGTAGATGCAGATTTTAAGGAAGCTTATGAAGCTTGCCAAAATCCATTGTTGAGAGATAACAGTTCATGGCTGGACTATAACATGCAAGAAGGGTTGCTGTTCAAAGGAGGGCAGTTGTGCATTCCGGAATGTTCTATGAGAGAGAAATTAATCCAGGAAAAGCATAATGGAGGTTTAGCAGAGCATTGTGGCATAGACAAGACCTTGGATCAGTTGAGCCTCTTTTAATATTGGCCAAAGATGCGTAGAGATGTACAGAGGTTTGTGACTAGATGCAAAGTGTGTTAGCTTGCAAAGGAACACAGCCAGAACACAAGGTTGTATACACCCTTACCTATTCCGAACAGACCACGGGACTTAGTTAGTTTATACTTTGTCTTAGGTCTGCCGAAGACATAATGGGGATTCGATTCCATCACGGTGGTGGTGGATTGTTTCACAAAAATGGCACATTTCATGCAGGAAAACCAGTGATGCCACACATGCATCACATTTGTTCTTCACAGAGATAGTAAGATTACATGGCTTGCCGAAGTCTATTGTTTTGGATTGAGACATTAAGTTTATAGAACATTTTTGGCAGACCTTATGGAAAAAATTAGACACCAAACTAAACTTCAGCTTAGCTTATCATCCGTAGACCGATGGCCAAACCGAAATGGTGAACTGAAGTTTGGGAAATCTATTGAGGAGTTTGGTTGGAGAAAATTCTCGATAGTGGGATCATGTGCTTGCACAAGCGGAATTTTCTTATAATGATTCGACCAACCGAAGCATGGGCAGTTGTCCTTTCTAGATCCTATACAGAATGCACACACATGGAGTACATGAGTTATGGGATTTGGGTCAGTTGGAGCGAAGGAGTGCTGATGGTGAAGATTTCGCAAAGGCAATCAATGATCTTCATGAACAGGTGAAATTAAAATTACAAGACAATAGCCAAAGATACAAGCAGAAAGTAGATTTGAAAAGGCGAGAGGTACAATTCAACGTAGGAGACCTGGCATTAGCACACCTATGCAAGGAGATGCTTCCTAAAGGCAAATACAACAAGTTGAAATGGAAAAAACTTGGGCCTTGCAGGATTCTTTGAAAGTTTTCCGTGAATGCTTATGAATTGCAGTTACCCCCAGGTATAAGAATTTCACCCATTTTCAATGTGGCAGATATGTACCCCTACATTGCGTCAAATGAAGAAGACAATTCGAAAAGACGAACATGGGACACGCAGAATGAGAATGATTCGTGGATTAAACAAATGCCCCCAACAAAGCCTTTAGAGATCAAATAGATCCTAGACACCCAGGTGGCCAGACGGACTCGATGGAAAGAATATTTGCGGTACATAGTCAAGTGGAAGGGTCATCCTATTGAAGATAGTTCTTCATTAGATGCTGGCCAGACTCAAAGCACCAGGTACTCTATTGAAGAGCTCATGGACAAGAACCATGAGTTTAATTTACCCAGGGAGCCTGATGCAGGAGCATTCGAGTGAAAAGGCAACATCTAGGAAATGTTTTCTATTTTATTTTATTTTGCTGGACAAAGAGAAAAACATTTTGAGTTTCTGTTCTATTTTTGTTTCATTTAAAATCAAGGTTGACTCAGCCATTGTTCCTTAAAATTAGGCAAGCAGATCAAGCTAGGATTAGTTAGGGATTTGTTTACAGAAACTGTTAGACAACTGAAAAGTAACTGAGGAACATTTCCTCAACTGTAAAGAAACTTCCAATGATGTATTAAAAAAGAAAAACCAGAGTTCATTGAGGGGCTGCCATCCAAAGAGAAGAGAGAGCTTAGAATTTGTAATTTATAATTGTTTTGAACCTCTATAAAAGCAAACAATTCTAGAATCTATCATTAATGAAGCATGATAGTTTTTTTTCCTTGTGCATAAGTGTTTCAGGCATCGTAATGAAAGTAAGACAGTTAAACAATACATTAAGAATCCAAATAGCATCGACAAGAATCTTGTAATAGAAAGCATCTCAAACCAGGAACCAGACAAAGGTAAACCAGCATATACAAATCATTTTTCCTTTTCCTCAACAAAAAAACCAGGCACTTTTATATTCAACACTCAAGCATTCCTATTCATTTCATTTTGTTTTCCATTTAATAGTTCACTGTACAAAATCAATAACCCTAGAAATCATGGAGGGTTCCAAACCCATGCAAACCAAAAACATTACAGTTCACAGGCTAAACACTAATCAAACAGAGAGGGCATGAACAACTCTGAGACCACACACATACGTGGAGGAAACAAAACCCCAAGGGTTATAACCAATTACAGACAGAACATTCAACATAGCAAGCAAGAGAAAGTTGCAGCAACAGAAGGACCCTACTCAGGTTTTCCTTAAGCCCGCTTACAGTTCCAAGGACAAAGCCACGGAGCAATGTTCCCCTTGGAAGGACCTACACACCACCACAGAATGGGACAGCAGTTAGGTAGGGCCACAACAACAAAACACAGTGAACAACAAACCAAGAGAGGAGTGAGGATTTACCTGGAGGAGGTCTGATCTCGTGACGGAGGAAGAGAACTGAGACCCGCAACAAAAAGTTTCTCCCAACAAAAATTCCATGAGAGCGTCCTGCCTGCTCACCAAGGAGCCAAAATGTTAAAGCCTAAAAAATGAAAGGTGAAATTAAAACCGAAACAAGAGAATTACCTGAGAGTGAGTTTGTTGAGCCGTCTTGTGCAGTAACAAGGTGAAAACCTGTGTTTGTAGAGCCGAATCATCACTAGACCAACATCAAACACACAAATCACCACAAAACAGAGCAGAAATGAAGTATGAGCCAAATGACAGAGACAAATAGACTTGCAGGTGGGAAAGCGACCTGAAACCCTCCAAAAACTACAGAAGTGAATCACCATAGAGATCAAGCAGAGGCACGACACCAAAAAACCACCACAGGGAATAGGCGAAGCATAGCAAACCACCATATGGGACAAGCAACGCATGACACTTACCAACCATCGCAAGAACCAGGAAAAAGCACCGAGCACCCACAGAGCCAAACCAAACCATAGCAAAGAAGGAATGGATTCCAAATACCCTCGATGAATGTGATAACCCATGGTTGCAAGCTTGAGGCTAGTACAAAGGGTGGGCAGGATACCATAAATCACATTAAAACCATATACCAAAACCCTGCCACTGACTTTAATTCGAAAACGCAAGAGTTAAACGGTCACAGCTATGTGTCCCTCCTCGGGATCACCGCCATATAATTTCTCAATCATATCTTTAAACCGTAAAAAAATCACTCCATAAATCTCCCCACAAATCTTTGACCAATCATTCATAAATCTCTCCACATTTTTTCATCAATCACTCATAAATCTCTCCTCAAATCTTTAAATAAAAATAACAACTTTAATAATTTCAAATAAATCATTATTCCAAAAATACTTTAAAAAATATTTATATGAATTAAATGTTAGATAAAATTCTTAAAAGCATCACCTCACTATACATATGTTACATATATTGATTATTTCAAAAGTTTAATCATGTTAAAATATTCCATCATTTCTGAATTTAAATATTTTATTAATTATTTTTTAGGTCTTCAATAATATTAATTATGATGTGTATTTGAAATTGACCTGAGATAATTTTGACTTGGTAAAATACCCAAAATTTTTAAGTTAATAGTGATGGTTTAGGATACCTGATATTGATGGCTCATGCTATTAACCCTTGGGATAAAGTATAGTTAAATTTTTTGAAAGACTGAGAGATTTCTCCGTTGTATTGTTTTAGAGTTGAGTAGAAGACTTATTTGGTTGGGGCCAAGATGTTGGTTATCTTGGGAACATTTTAGTCTAGGATATTCGCTGCTTTTAAGCCATAAGATGATAGATTTAATAGTGGATACTCCTTCCATAGTTGAAGTTTTTGGGTAGTGTTGTTGCTATAGTTAAATTGTTTTTTTAATTACTTTCTTCTCACAATATTTTAATTATTAACAAGTGGTATCATATATAAAAAAAGGGTTGAAAATGAGAAGCTACTATCTTTTGAAGAAAAAAATATAATGTTTCATCAAGCCACAAAGGGGTTGATAGCAATGCATGGACTACCTACTTAGAAATGACATGAGATCCTTTGTTTAATAGGAAGATGCAAATGAAGAGAAAAGCTAACATAGATAGAAACCATATTAGGATGTTGGTTATGATGAAGCAGGATGAGGAGAGAACCTCATGTGAGCTGGTGTGAAGGTGAGAGAATGGAAGATGCAAATGAAAAGACAAAAGCTAACATAAATAGAAACCATGTTGGGATGTTGGTTGTGATGAAGCAACATGAGGAGAGAACCTTCTGTGAGCTAGTATGAAGGTGAGAGAATTGCGACATCACACAAGAAGAAAATTAAATATTTCTTTAGAGATCAAAAATATTAAACTACATGTAAATGGACAAACAATTGTAATTTGTGAGGCCTAGCTAGTCATGCACACCCCTACCTATAAAGCTTAGATGTAGAACTATGTGATAGGGGAAGAGAGAATATGAGATTTCAAATTGGAACCAAAGAATTTCTGAGTGAGGTTTAAAGGGAGGAATTTTAGGTCAATTTTATTTGGTGAAAGAGCCAATGTTGTTATATCATAGTGATGCTTTCAAGTGCTTAGTATTGATGATTAGTGGCATTAAGCCTATGATATTATATGTAGCTAAAACCTTTAAAAAGATTAGAATTTTCCATTATAATGTGCAAACCTAAATGGGGCAAAAGTGTTGTCTAATTATGTTATGAAACCAACTCACAAAAAGATAGAAAAGATAGATCAACGCCTTAGAAATAAGCCTCTTCGAGTGGGCAACATCCTTTACATTACACAAATGAACAATTCTTAGATGATTCAAATGACAAAACCTCCTTTCTATATATAGGAGTCTAAGGGGACACAATACAACCAAGCGACCTAACAATAATATAAAGGCACAAAAATAACAATAGTGGGATTGTATGGGGCACAATAATAACAATATGGAGACAATAAGGGCACAACAATAACAATAAGGGATACAATGACAATAGTAATGGAGGAATCACTAGTATTATAGGGACCTAACATGCCCCTATCCTTCAAAAAAGTGTTGTCCTCAATGCTTGAGTAGTTCTAGGTGCTTCTGTATAAAATTCTCATCCTCCCATGTAGAATCTTCAAAGGGTAAGTTCTTCCACTTGATGAGATACTCTGAAATTGATCGATTTTGTAGCTATCGAGTTCTTGTTGCTTTGACTGCCTCAGGTTCCAGTATGATTTTTCCTTCCTCATCAAGTTCTGGCAATATTGTTTGAACTAGAATCTTATCACCTATAACCTTCTTTAAGCATGAAACATGGAAAACTAGGTGCACTCGGGAAGCTGCTGGAAGTTCCAATTTGTATGCCATAGCACCCATCTTTTACAACACCTTGTACAGACCATAATACTTTGGTGATAATTTATTATCCTTCTTAGATTGCTTGAGGGACATTTGTTTATATGGTTGTAGCTGTAGGAATACCCAATCACCTACATCAAAACTTCTTTCACTACAATGTTGATATGCCTGCTGTTTCATTCTATTCTGCGCCAAGGTAAGGTTATCCTTTAAGAGTTGGAGAATTTGTTGCTGATGCTTGATGTGATCTTCCACTGCTTGAACCTTAGAATTTTCTCTTAAATATGATGTGATGGATGGTAGATGATATCCATAAAGTGCCATAAATGGGGTAATTTTTGTTGCAGTATGGAAGGAAGTGTTATACCACCATTCAGCCAGAGGCAACCATTTGACCCATTGTGTTTGTTTATCATATACAAAGCAACGAAGATATCCTTCCAAACATTTGTTTACTATCTTAGTTTGCCCATCAGATTGAGGATGAGAAGATGAGCTATGAGCTAACCGAGTCCCAAGACAAGAAAATAATTCTGTCAAAAAATTTCCAGTGAAAATGGGATCTCTGTCACTTACAATAATCTTTGTGTTTCCATGTAGCTTTTGAATTGTTTCCATAAATGTAGTAGAAACTGTACTCACTTTAAATGGATGAGATAATGCACAAAAGTGTGCATACTTGGTAAGTCTGTCAACTACCACCATGATAACACTCTTTCCTTCGGACTTGGGTAAACCTGTGATAAAATCCATTGAAACCTCCTCCCAATGTTGGCTTGGAATGGATAAAGGTTGTAATAGTCCTGGGGTCTTAATTGTTTCAACTTTATTTTGTTGGCAAACCAAACATTCCGCCACAAACTTTTGAATATCCAATTTAAGGTCATCCCAAAAAAAATCCTTCTTAAGCCTGTGGTAGGTTTTTAGAAATCCTGAGTGCCCTCCTAAGGGAGAGGTGTGCAATTCCCTAAGAATCTTTTGTTTGAGTTGAGAATTCTTACATAGGTATAACCGATCCTTATACCATAATGAATCATTTTTCCAACTAAATGTATCAAATGTACTGGGATCTTGTTGTATCTTTTGAATGAGTGCCCACACTTCCTCATCATTCTTCCATTCATCCCTTGCTTAGTTTATCCAATCTGGTTGGATAATAGAAATGGCGCAAAGAAATGCTTCCACATCCTCATCCTTTCTTGAGAGTGCATCTGCCACAACATTTTTCTTCCCTTTTTTGTAGATGATTTCAAAGTAATAGCCCAACATCTTTGTGACCCATTTTTGCTACTCTTTTGAAGATAATATTTGTTCCAAAAAGTATTTAAGACTATCATGATTTGTTTTTACCTTAAAGTGTCTTCCCATTAGGTAGGGTTGCCATTTCTTAAGTGCATGTAGTATTGCCAACATTTCCTTCTCATAAATAGCTTTGTGTAAATAATTTCCTTTGATTGGACGACTTTTGAAAGTAATGGGTCTTTGTTCTTGCATTAAAACAACACCAATTCTATTTCTTGAGGCATCACATTCCACAATAAAGGTTTTTGTGAAGCCTAGTGTAGCTAAAACTGGTGCTTGGCACATTGCCTCTTTAAGATGTTCAAAGGCCTTCGTTGTTTCTGGAGTCCATGAGAATGCATATTTCTTCAATAATGTTGTTAGAGGTGCTGCTATTCTCCCATAATTCTTAACAAACTTGCGATAATACCCTGTCAACCCAAGAAATCCTCGTAGATGCTTTATGGATGTGGGGATTTTCCATTCCTTAATGGCTTTAATTTTGCTAGGGTCTACCTTAACACCTTCATGAGATACAATATGACCCAGAGATTCCACCTCTTGTACTCCAAAGAAACATTTGGACATTTTTGCATATAATTGTTTCTCCTCCAATAGTTTGAGAACCATGTCAACATGTTGGACGTGATCCTTCCAAGACTTGTTGTAGATTAGTATATCATCAAAAAAAACTAACACAAATTTTCTAAGGAAGGGTTTGAAAATGGAATTCATCAAACCTTGAAATGTAGACGGTGCATTAGAAGGCCAAAAGGCATGAAAAAAATTCATAATGACCCTCATGAGTTCTAAATGATGTTTTTGGAATGTCTTCAATCTTCATTCTGATTTGATGATACCCTGAATGAAGATCCAACTTGGTGAAGTAAATTGATCCAATAATTCATCAATGACATGAATGGGAAATTTATCTTTAATAGTGAACTTGTTGAGCTCCCTATAATTTGGGCACATGTGCCATGATCCATCCTTCTTGTGAACAAATACTATTGGAGTAGAGAAAGAACTTTGACTAGGTTGAATTATACCAGCTTCTAGCATTTCTGCAACCATACGTTCAATTTCACTCTTTTGGGCATAGGGATATCTGTAAGGCCTGATGTTTGGAGGAACACTCCCTAGAATCAAATTGATAGCATGATCATGATCATGAATAGGTGCGAGTCCTTTGGGAGTCTCAAATACCTTGGAATGATTGTCCAAGACTTTTTGGAGATCTGGAGAAATGGATGATTTTGATGTGGGAACCTCTAGTGAACATAATTATGCAATTATGCCTCATTTTTCTTTCTTCAAAAACTTTGTCATTCCATTAGAGTTGATTATCTTTCTCGGTTTCCTTGCAAAACCCCTTAATTCAATTTCCTTTCCTTCTGAAGAGAATTTCATGAAAAGTTCTTGAAAATTAAAAGCTTTTGTACCCAAGGATTGTAGCCATTGGACTCCTAGTACAACATCAGCACCACCGTTTGAAATGGAAAGCATTGGGTTATTCAATACATATTCTCCCATGGATTGCTTGATATTATGGCACTTTCCTGAGCAATTTATGGTTCCTCCACTTGCAACCATCACTTGAAACTCTCGTGCTGGATATAAGAAGCAATTCAATTCTTTGGCTATCTTATAATGAATAAAATTATGGGTACTTCCTCAATCAATCAACACTATTACCTTTTTCTTCTTGATATTCCCTTCTATCTTGATAGTTTGAGGAGTGGTAATTCTAGCCAATGCATTACAAGATATGGTTGGATTCATTTCTTCTTTTTCTAGGGTTTTTTCCTGGTGTATATCCTCTTCTTTTGACATTTCTTGTTCATTTTCTTCCTCCTCTTCACAACCTATGTAAAATAATTTCTTCTCGGCATACTTATGACATTTAGTGTATTTGCTATCACAACTGTAAAAAAGCCCTTTTGCTCTTTTTTCTTCCAATTGTTGTGGTGTCAACCTTGTAGGTTGTGGATGGCTAGGGGAAGAAACACTTCCATCTTTATGATTGTGAGTGGCAGGCTTCCTTGTTTCCATAATTTTTCTTTCCGTTTTTCTTGCCAACCTGAATTCCTTCTCCAATGAATCTAGTTCCCAAAGGCGAACCTCATGTTGGATGTTATCTTTTAAAGTCCCTATGAACACATCAATCCTATGCTCCTCTGGAATATCTTTTACCCTTATATTCAATTTTTGGAAGTCCTCAATGTGCTCCATCATTGAACCCTTTTGTTTGAGATTCATTAATTGGCTAAAAAAAATGTTGCTTTTTGTATCCTCATAATGTGCTATCATTTCATCTGTAAAAATAGCCTAAG
>Ga0115842_100055_pt2 | contig 14304 bp, 8 predicted proteins | sample InSIn2SAF170_2_FD_83856 | JGI IMG/M metagenome (GOLD analysis project Ga0115842, IMG submission 83856)
TGGGTAAGGTCCCATCCCCCTCCCCCAGGGTATGCCATTCTCTACCATGGGTACGTTGTAAGGGCTGACAACCATCAATTAGGAGGGACGACGCTATAAGGGAGCGTTGCCTTTTCCAAAATTTCAGTAGCACCATACAGTCGCAAAGCCTGCAGTAGACCTAGCAACGTGTATAGAGGAATAGGTTGCAGATATAGATACAGATCCAGTAGCTTCCCTTCGCCTAGTTCCATACCCATATCCAGATCTAGACCCAGCAGCATAGGCAAAGGTAAAGGCTTAGGCATACCGGTAGGAAAGCTAGCCATCCCAGCCAGCAAGACCTTAGAGGTCGCTCCCTTACTTAGAGGTTATACCTTATAGGTTCTACCTTAGGAGACCTAACGGGGGAGACTCTGAGAGGGGCCTGCGACATCAGTCTGGTCTTCCTCTTATAGGTTTGCCACCGCTGTAAGGTTCGGCCCGCCAGAGGAGAGGCCCTAAAGAAATTCATAATGTGAGTGACTATATTGGATTGGAAGAATCAAAACTCTTCAGTGGGAAGTATAGAGGTGGAACGGTGTCCCTCTTAAAAGAGTCAATAAGGGGCGTAAACTGATAGGGATTCAAGGGGGAGGTTATCCCTTTCTCTACGTTCGCCCAAGCATAGGCTTGCTTGTTAAGTAAGAAATGAGTGGATGAAAGTTCGCATGTTGGATCTATGCTTCAAATTGAAAGGTCTTTAAATCAAAGAGTCCGGGCCAGAGACAAATCATAGGTAAGAGCCAGCCAAATCAATAAGTGAGTAATAAGAATAGGTAGAAAGCAGTGTCGGTAAACCCTGTAGCAGTAAGGTAAGGTCCTGTGCCGGCCGGACTTACGAAAAAGAAGAACCTTGAAAGCGGAGTCTATGGAGGGAGTTGTGTCTTCTCTTTATTCACTCTCTAGTTACCGACATGATACATTTCTTCCCCTCAAACAAAGCAAAGGCGGCTTGCCTTAAAAGAGATCCGTCGTAGAATAAGAGTCTACCTAAAGACTTACTTTCATTTGTTCTATTTAGGTGTTATGTCCCAGAGACTCGCTCGTATCTCTAGTTACCGACATTCCACGTTTTCTTCAATTATATAAAAAATGATTACCAATTACCTATGTTATAGAGATCCAGGAAAGTATGTCTTTTCATGGCCCATAGTTGGCCACTGGCCGGGCTTTCAATATCCCTCACCATATGAATAGTGAGTGACCCCTAAGAAGTAAGGGCCCTTGCTTTCCAAATTATGGACCTTTAGACTTCATTAAGTTCGTTAGCTAAGTGGGATGGTACCAGTGAAAGCCCATAGATGAAGTACAGGGAAGACAGGCCTTGATATGTATCTGTACCAGTGAAAGGCTTAAAGGTAAGCCATATGCTTTCCCTTATATTAGGGGAAGTACAGTGGGATGTGAAGTCTCTTTGCTATGATGTTATGAGAAGACAGTGAAAGCCCCTCTCTGGCATATATTTAGTATGCTTTAATTAGGGTGATGGATTGAGGTCATACAGTGAACCAGTGAAAGCTAATCTCAATCTCTTCGGCCCACCCAGTTCTCTCTTGAGGGCCCCAGTGAAAGGGAAACAAGCTTGATATGATGTAAGCATAAAGTGAAGCGGCTTATCTTTACCATAATCTGTGCACAGAAGATACAACCATCAAAAGTTTCTGGTTACCATGTCAAGCAGGATTCGGGTTTCGAGCCGAACTTCCTATGTTCATCTTGTGCAACTTCACAGGCTGCTAATAAGGCTACTCATATGTGTCTGCACCGTTTTCTTTCATTTGTATTGAACCTTCTAACTCCTAGAAGGATAGAAGCTGCAACTATTCCAGATCATCATCTTCTCCTTCATCCTGCCCCACTTTCCTACAACAGAGTGGTTCATCCAACTGTCGTTCCAAATATTTGAAACTAGCCATCTTGCGGTGTTGCGAGCATATCACAGTGAGGAACTAGTACCGCAACTTATCTGCGAACAAAATTTGATAACTATTAGTGCTGTTGTAATCTCAGGAGTATTGCTATTATAATAAAAAGAAGCACAAAAGTAGAGCTAGTGGGAACTAGATTCTAGGAGCTCAGGTAGAGATGCCAATATCATATATGTACACGTAGGTATGGCTGCAACGAGGTCTGCTGCAGGTTGTTAGGTTGAATAGGTCTCCCAGGGGAAAAGGATAGGAGAGAAGAGCTATTCTCTTTGCCAGGTGGTAGATATGGTTGGTTCATGGCTAGTAAGAGTCTCCATGCAAAATCTAGGTAGTTAGCTTCTAGGCTATTGACTATGAAGATCCAAGCAAGTAAGTGTAAACATCTATAAGGCGATATCATATATTGATGCCTGGGGCTGTATGACACTCTAGGTGTAGGTCCAGGAGGAGCCTCCAGAGCATGAACTAGGCCGAGCTCATATGACACTACTCTGGGCAAATGAAACTTCTCCATGCCTACATCATATATTAACATGGTATACGCCATACCAACCAGCTCTGGCATCCACCTGGCTTCGTAATAGTTAACATGCATTGTCTAGGTGACAACGTCAGAATGCCAACATCGTAAGATCTGGGGTACTTGTTTGCAGTAGACCCGGTTATGGCGCAAGGGCTGCATACCCGCCTAGTTATGATGGGCCTGGGTCCTAGGGCATAATACCTATATGTATGACCGGTTATATCGTATCATAGTAGGAGCCCAGTATATATGCGATGTGAGACGTAGAGATGATGATGGCTATATCGTCTAGGAACCTATGTGCAAACGTTTCTATGCCTTCTATGCCAGTATGGACCCATGCGCTTACCCTCCCCAACCCTCTTCGGGGTGGATTCTATGGACTTATAGACCGGCACTACTTGCCAAAATAACGTAGATATATATGGTTAGATCTCATGTTAACTAGTAGATATGCTAAAACGAAGTGTAAACGTATCGATGCAAGTATCGTATAGGAACAAGTATACAGGACGTAGATATGCGCTGGCCTGTGGGTTGTTTCTGGTAGGGCCTAGGATCATGCATGGCCAGAGGACGTCTCCATGGCAACATAGTATGTGAAAACTTCTCCATGCGATTCTAACGTCTCCATCCGAGCTCGTATAGTCAGAGGTGTAGTAGGCCCGGTTGTTCAACGTATCTAGGCTATATTGCATACCCAGGCTGTACGAGACTTCCCTAGGAGCAAGAGCTAGTTAATTAGATCCTAGGAGCAACACGTATATATGCAAAATGTAGGATGTGATATTCTGGCTTTAACAGGGCTCATCAAGTGTAATGGAGAGCTCTGGAGACCCGCCTCTGGGGCAGGGGCTTTGTCGTCTAGGAACCTATACATAGGTGCAAACTTCTCCATGCAAGCTATTATAATAATAGGGGTTTTAGTAGATCCGACTGCTATGGCAAGGTCTGCTGCTAGTTTAGTTCTATCAGCTAGGTCTTATCCGGCCCGGGGACAAGTTCAACGTCTCTATGCGAAATACGAACTAGGGTAGGAGCCAGCCAGAATATCAGGTCCAACCACCATGGAGAGCTGTGTAGACCCGGTTTCAGCAGAGCCAGTTAGAGAGAAAGAAATCGTATATGAACCACGTATAGATGCTAGTCCAAGGGCAGTAGGAAGCCATGCGAGTCCAAGTTCAACGTATCTATGCCGACATGGTATAGTAACTAGGCTATAGTAGTAGCTATAGCTGCCGTAGAAGTCTTTATGGGTGAGATCAATGGGAGCCCGGGTGCAAAGGCCAGCAGCCAGAGAGAAACACGAGCAAAAATAAGAAAGGGCCCTATCAGGTAGGTCGTTTGGGGTGCCTGGCCTTTAAGGTCCTTTCTTTCATTTAAGGTTAAGACTTCGAAGATATGGTGGTTCTAATATGATGAGTTTCGCGTTCAAATAAAACACTGATAAGGCCGGCACAAAACCAATTCAAGCCGGCACAGGAATGCATTTCAAGCGGGACCAGGACCTTACTTGATTCACCTTTCAAGACCAATCACTATACGTAATTTCGTTCGTAATAAGAATCTGACTAACTCAGGACCATACTAGGATAGCTCAGGACCAAACTAGGATAGCTCGGGACCAACCCTTATCACTGACTTCTCAGGATCAACCCGTCAGCTCAGGATCAACCCCTCTAAGTCAGGTCAGGTCAGGATCAGCCCCTCTAAGTCAGGTCAGGATCATCCCAGTCCTGTCTGATCAACCCTGAAAAATGCATGCCCAATTCCCCAGAATGACCAAAAAAGAGTAGTCTTTGGGAGGTCTTTTATAACGTAATAAAAGAAAAGGTGCGAAGCCGCTTGTCCCTCCGGGGGCAAGGATAACCTGACTGAGCTAGAAGGCTCAGGGTGGTTAGAAAATGAGTGTAGAGTTGGCGACTATTCCGCTTGATTAGTTAGATAGGCGGGAGAGTAACCTAGCCTAGAGGAGAGTTATTGATTCCCGGATAGATAGAGATTATGTCTGTAACGATTTCTTTCCCCCTTACGGGAAAGGGTTACCTTAACGGGGTTCCTAAGGGGCTAGGGTCTTTCCCAAGTCTCTGGTTCTACGACGCCCCCCAGAGACAGTATAGATAAGGCTTTTCAGTAACGACTCGTAGAATGTCGGTAACTAGAGCTCCTCAAAGAAAGCCCCTAATTAAGAAATCGAATATCCCATTACCTTAGCTCCTTAAAGTAACGAATCACTTATACGAATAACGAATCACTACTTACTTCCTGGGGCAACGAATTACCTCCTTTAAAGTAAAGTAACGAATATCGAATCACTTATCCCAACGAATTACCTTAGCTCCTCCCTTTCCTTAGCTCATTTCCTTCGCTCATTCTATATATCTTTCCCTAGATTAGGTGATCCCAGATAGCTTATGAGACTGCCTTCTCTAGATTAGGTGATCCCAGAGACTACCTTTCTCTACCGATAACCCCCCCAATACAATATCTCCACCGATACCGCACTTCTCTCCCTGGAGCGATACCGAAGGGATAGTACACACTATTCGGATAGCCCCCTCTATTGCTTGCCGGCTTGGGTGAACCTCTTGCGTCAACCTATCCCTCACGGTCCCGTTAGCACCTCAGAGTCGGCTCGTTAGCACCTCGGAGTCGGTCTCGAAGTGTCTTTCGGTCGTGTGTACCTCACGGTCGGTCCCAAAGTATGCACCTTGCAGTAAGCGGTTAAGGGAGATAAGATAGCACCTTGCAGTAAGCGGTTAAGATAGGACCTCGCAGTAAAGCGTGTGCCTCGGTTACCAGGCAGTAAAGACTCTTAAGCCGCCGGGATAACCCTCGAACGAAGTGAGGGCATGCTGGGAGAACCTTCGGTGGATCCTGGGAAGGAGTTGGCTTTATCATTATCATTCGTAGCGCTTCTGTAAACTCCTTCCCTGATTACAGGAAAGCGCCCTCCGGGTCCTTATAAAGAGAAGCGGTTTAGGACTTTCTCCCTACGAGATTGGCCCTTTTACCGTAGGCGGAGGTTTTGGAATATTGAGCAACGAATGAATGCATAATCACATATATAATGAATGCATTCATTGCCGAAGTACTTATCGATTCCTTACGGGGCTTTGGTCGAGCAAGCGGTTCGTCCCCTCATCCTTGCCCCGCGAAGGGAGATCAGGTTTTCCTACCCAAGGTCAGGATATCCCTTGGGAAGGTCCGGAGGGTCTTGCGCTTCCGAGTGCAAGGACCGCTACGAGTTGATAAGGTCAATCCTTCTTAAATGCATATATTATATATGTCATTACGCTTTCTTATCAATGCATATATGGGCATATGTCATTATGCATTCATTCATTATATATGTCATTACGGTGACGCAGACAATGCATATATGGGCATATGTCATTATGCATGAATGAATGAGATATGTGTCCGGGTGACCAACTTCCTTGCCCCCGGAGGGACAAGCGGCTTCGCACCTTTTATATGTTATGAATTGGACTCGCTTCTGCTCCCTTCTAGTAGGAGGTTTCAACTAGGCTCGATTTCTTTCCTTTCATTCTGGGGAGTCATGGGCGAGAAACTTCTTTTTTTCAGTAGGGAAAGAAAGAAGGACGGTCGCCCTCCTTGCGTGTCATAGAATTAGAGGGTTTTGAATCCAAGGTTGGGAAATCCCATCGGGAACTAATTGGTAATACCGGCAAACCGAAGAGGAACGGGAGAAGAGACAAAGTCGGGCAGACATTTCGCGGCCTTGGACATACCTTTCACAGCTAGATTTACGCGGTCGCTTAGGTCACGAACTCTTCAACACAGAGGAAAAGAAGCTTCAATTAGTCCAGGGGCAAGCTTCGATTCGAGCTATAGTAAAGAGATTTCGTCGATGATGAGAGAAATTTCATAGAATAGGATCTCTCGTTGACATAGATAGAAAAATCGATCTTGAGGAAAGAGTCCTTCATTCATGCCTTTCCTTTGCCACAAAATGACAAGGAAGACCTTGGTGATGCGGTTGCGGGACAAAGAAAATCAATCTTCTTGATCGTTTTCTTTTTATCGTCGATCCGGATAGGTTTTTGTGCCACCTTCGATAATAGTCCCAGCTAGCTAAAGAGTAACTTCTAGTAACTACTGAATCCGAGGTCTACTCCACAACAGCGATAGCCCGCCGGTTTTCTTTGCTTTGAGGCCGATTTCAAGCACTCGTCTCAGTCTTTCCAGTAGAGACAATCCTTGCTCAGAAGCTGTTTTAGCGTGTTTAAAGGCCGGGTCCACCCTGATGTGAGACACTCGAAAAGGACTTCACCAGCGTTTGTGATATATATGTTGTTAGGCAAATGGAACCGTTTGGGTGTCGGCGAAGAGGAAGACCAGCCCACGGACCCTTACTTTCAGATGTGTGGTTTCAGCATACCGATAGAAAGAGCAATGAATGGAAGCTGACCCCTTCCCTCGACAAGTTCAGTTGTCTGGTCCATAACATTCATAGTTGGACTACTCTACCTACACGGGAATAGAGGACTCGGTCATAATTGGACTCTACCTACACAGGAACAAGTTCCATACAATCATATTTGGGTAGGGTTTCCGCCATAACTGGCTTTACTAAATGGATTCGATCCCACCTCGCTGTGCCCTCAGCTCTTCCTCAAGTGGTAGTACCATTCCTCTTTCGTTGCCCTTACCATCACATACATTTTGGATCAAAAATGAAGAAAAGGTTTCGCCAGCCTTGCTCCATCAACTAGAGTTGGGTATCTACCTTCTTTGTCAGTGTTATTTTCTGCCTTTGCTCATACCAGGCTTCCTCATCATGCATGGCCCATAAAAACTTGATATCTACTGTGATTCATTTACTTAGTAACGAGTGCTCGCGCTCCGCTTCTCTTCCCTTTGCCCGCTATTCACTTGCTCTGGTATTTTAGACTTCGTCCACCGATACTACAAGCTTTGATGGAAGGGATGCTGGCTCTTCATCTCGATCACTATCAGCGGGTATGGGTACCGATCCGGCTGCTCTAGCTATCTCTGTCTCTGCTATTGGATATGGGACTGGTTCTCTAATGAATGGAGCAGTAAGAGCTACTAGGCAAGATTGTGCTGATTCAACTGAAACTTGCCAGCCTCTGTTGCTTTCTTCGTCATTAATTCCAGGTCGACTAGCACTGGATAGGGATCAATGAATAGCCGCCCACCTATATAATAAAAGGAATCAAAGTAATCTGCTAGTAGGATCTCAGAGTCATTGTATAGGTCAACTCAATAAACTAGGTCAACCACTTAGATTAGTTTAGTAAACAACTGGAATTGAAACTGCTGAGTCAACTGCCGCCTATGTATGCTTATGGCTGGAAAAGGACTACTTATTTGACTGGACCTGGAACTGTAACTCAATCCGCTACCTTGACTCTAGCAACCTTAGCTGCGGTGCCTCTGCTACTAAGAAACAAACTACTGCCGCCTTAGCCTTATGAGGATCCGGAACTGAAAGGTAGTCACTGGTTGGTCAATCAGTATCCTATGTAATACCACACTTTGACATTGCGGATTTCTCTCTTCTCTTCCTATGCCAATTGCATGGGCTGGCTTGCTGAGCTGCCACCTTATTCATGCGTGTATCATTTGTAGAATGCAAATAATGGCATAAGGCTGGAGGAACTAAAGAGTGAAGAGTCAATCCGGGGGGGGGAGGTTAATGTTAGGATGAACTATATTGTCGGATAAATGTAGGAGAATCGCGATAATGTCGGAGAATTACATGGATGAAAGAGAAAGGAATTGATTCAATGTGGTTTGTAAGTGAGTGTTCTGCGTCCAATTCCCATTCCTCTGCGTCCGATGAGCCTTCCCTTTAGTATGCCCATTTCGATGTTGACTCGCATCGTTGGAAACGTTCTCCCTGCCTAACAATCCCTATCGAATGGAAGTACCCGCTTTATTCGAATTCATGGGAACCTACCTTATTGATCTCAAACATCTCCTTCCACTCGACTTCCAACCCTATACTTTGTCCCTCCCCCTTCCAGATCTATCTATCCTAGACCATCTACTCCTTCGTTCCATATCGGTAGTTTGTGGGTCTCTCTATCTTCGGATGTGTGGTTGGTTGGACGTGGTCGGTGTGGGTGGTCAGTGTGAGTGATCCGCTTCTCCTGAGGCGTGTCCTGCTGCTTCGTATGATGATGCTCCGTTTCATCTCCTGATGAGGAGAGGCTGGTCCCACTTCCGAGGAGGCGAGGCGGGCAGGTTCCACTACTTCTGATGGGTTGCGGGCTGGCTTCGTTTCATCTTCTGCTGAGGCGGGGGCGGGCTCTGCTTCTGATAAGGCGAGGGAAAAATGAGGATGCGTAAGCAGGCTCGACCAACGGGAGAGGTTTTTAGAGCCAAACAGGTTGACGAACTCCGTCTCTTAACTCCGAGAGGGCAAAATTGAGGTTACAGATCGGAGTTTCGCTACAAATTATATAATAAACTACCGAAATAATAATATATAATAATATAATACAAATCGATCTCTCTCTCATTTGCATAATCATGAAGCGTAATTACATATATAATGAATCACGTAATTACATATATAATAGATGCATTTTCTGGGTTCATTAAGGGTGAGGTAACGAACTCTCGACAACAGGAGAGGGCCGCCATCAATTCGATATATTATATATGTAATTATGCATTGAAGTCCTCTCCCCTCGGGGATTGGGGTGGGTGGGTAAATAGTGGTCGAGCCTGCTTGCGCATCATGACTGGAAGAAACGAAGTGTAAATAAAAACATGTCCTCCTCTTCCATCTTCCGACCAATAGCCAATAGTAGATCCAGGTGTGCCAGTACTCAATGCCGGTAGTCAATGTAGTCGACCCAGGTGTTGATGCAGTCGATGATGCTACTTGATGCCAGGTGGCGATGGCCAAGAGTCAATGCCAGCCAAGTGTAGAGGCACTCAATGAAAAGAGTCGATCCTAGAGTCGATCTAGGTGTTGTGATCCACTCGGTGCCGGTACTCAATAGTCAATGCCGATAGTCGATCCAGGTGGTGATCACTCAATCTAAGAGCCGATCCAAGAGTAGTCGATGCCGGTGACAGTAAATGCTGCTGGTACTCAATGCTGCTAGTCGATGCACTCGATCCAAGAGCCGAAAGTAGCCGCTAGTCGATCCCAATGTGTGTCCATGCATTCTAGGTACTCAATGCAAGTAGCTGGTAATGTTTATTTCCTCACCATATGAATAGTGAGTCCCTACCGGGCCTGATCCTGGCCTTCTAATAAGTGGGAATGTCAGTACAGAAAGATGGCGTGTCACTGAAAGGTGGTGGCCTAACGAAACTGGTCAATTCGCTAGTTGAAAGGTGGCCTATCAAGAGTTCTCCTACGTGACCCCAGCCTTACAATAAGTGGGAATTTCAGTAAGCAAAGTGGGCGTATAAAGATGATAGATGTTAACCTGGCAATATGGGAAATGAAAGAGTGAAAGATGGCGCGTTGCCCCAAGGTCCCGGAGGGGCTTGCGCTTCCTAGTGCAAGGAAAGTGCCCGAACCTCCTAAGATTCCTGCAAGTGTGATAAACCATCCCCTGGCTGTGTGGGCATCTCCCTCCTAGCAGTCTGAAGCCTGTCTGAACATCCATCCATACCAACGAGGCTCGCTCTCTGATGGACCGCCATCTGGCAGTTGTTCAACGATATAAGCTGAAGTGATTTCTGGGATGCTGCGAATTAAGCCCTACGCCTGCACGCTATCCATGTGTTAGAGATAGAAATAGCTCCCTATTCAAGCCAACATCAAGGTAGTGCCCCGTAGTGACAAGGTTGGGGATCCGGCCCATAGAATAGTCCATGATAGCGCTACGTCCAAGCGAGAATCCTACTATACGCTCATGTTTTCTGTACAATAGAGTTCCTCGTTTGTTAGGAGTTGAACCGAAACAATCGAGCGGAGGGTTCGTGCTATGGGTAATAGCAAGGGTTCAGCGCCAGAAGCAGATTCATATCCTCCTGGGCCAGTTATAGTTCGAACTGACCCAGTAGCTAAGGCAGCAGATCTCGTTGTAAAGCTGGTCAGTAGCAAATCCAAATGCACAAGGAGGGACAGAAGCAGCAGTTGATCCGGTTGAACCACCAGCCTCAGTTTATGGACTAATTGCATAGCCCGCATAGCCCGTTATAGATCCGTTAGTGGCTGTACCATTACAAGTTTCTCCAGTCCCAGGACCGGAAGCAAAGGTGGAGGTACCCGCAGAAGCGAAGGCATAGGTTGGGACAGAGCAATAAGCATCCCCGCTAGTTCGAAAGCCAGTTATTGATCCAATTTCTCCAATTGAAGCACCTGTTGACTTTGAACCAATTGAAGTCGATCCAGCAGTCTCACTCATTGGAGATACAGGCCCATAGCCCGTAGCATCCTTTCCTTTTCTATACCCATATCCTGTGTTAGGGGCCTGCGGCATCGCAACAGTTTCACCTGTTTAAGAGTATGTTGATCAAGTCAAATAAACAGTTCGAAAGCCAATATCAGTAGATCCCACAGAGGCAGAAAAGGTTGGAGCAAAGATAGCATCCCTCCCATTTCGAGAGGCATAGCCCGTAATTCCAGTCCCTGTTGGAATTTACCCAGCTCCCCTATCCCCTGTCTGTAGTTACCAGCTCTTTCGGGCTACACTACTTATTTCCCTAACTGTCGAAAATGTGATGGCACATGCACGTAAGTAACAATCCTGTACCGAATGCGCATCAAAGAGGAAACTCGGAGATAGGACAGGAGGATATCTCCCGGGCGGGTAGCGTTTCTCACCGGGAGAAATTGGTGGTATACTGTGACCCGACTGATAGGATACACGACTGATGGAACCTACGACTAGAGAGCCTTGCTTAAATATACGAGGAGTTCCCCTAACGGACCTCCAAACGACCAATAATAACCTCTATAGTCGGAGGGTGGCGGCATCCAGGAGGGAAGGGGCTTCATAGGCACTATCTGGACAGAGAGAAAGGGGGGGATAGTACCCTTAGGCCCATTGTGCGATTCGCCGACATAGGATGTCGATTCGCCGACATAGGATTCCCTTCGGTCAATTTGGCGGTGATAAACTAGATTACAATGAACCAAATCGAGATTAGAGAATTATTAACGAGTCGAGTTTCCATATTAACAACGACAGGAGATCGACCCTAAACCGATCAGTGGAATAAGTGGTGGTGTTGTGGGAAGGTCCAGGGAGGTCCTTAGATTGCCCAGCGAAGTGGCCTGGTTTTTAAGACCTTACTCAGTTAAGACCTTACTAATGCATTGGTCCGGTCTATGCTCACGAATACCATTTGACTTACGGAGCTCACTCACCCTTACTAATCGGTTGTTACCTAGGCATGCCAACTTTTAGAATATATATAGGCTACGCCACAACCAGCAGATTCTATTCTTTTACTTTCCCAAATACTACACACTGCCGAGAAAAGACACACACCACACCGAAACACCGAGAAAAACCATTACCCATACTACGCATCCTATATAATATCCTTCATTCACAACCAGCCACAGGGGAGCGACACTTCTACCACTATTCGAATTCAGAGCTAGTCTCCACTACCCAGATCTGGCGGGGATTACTCCTACCTTACTGAGGAACGGAATACAAAGGTAACCCGTACCATCGGAAGGCATGGGATGGGGTTTTCCCCCTTTCGAGGGAGGCTCCACCCCTCAATGCTCATTTATTACTTCTTTTTCCTCCCACTACTCTTTTATACACACGGAGGAAATACATACCTGTACTCCTCTACATTCACGAATACGAAATAGAATCACGCGTGCCAAGCAATAGTCATGAGGTACGATTCATTCACCTACTTGAAGCCCTCCCTTCCTCCATCAGCCCAGCCAAACCATTTAGCAGCCCGGGGAAGCGAAGAAGGAAAGGGCATATAAATAGAAAGATATCAAAAGATTTCTATTATTTAAGTAGCCGAGGAACCCCTTTCACCTACCTCAAATACTCTACCATCCTACAACTCTAGGGGCCAAGTCCCTTATTCACTCTTGACTTTCGAATTGATATCGGAAATTATCAAATTCTTCCATGCCCCCGGAGGGACAAGCGGCTTCGCACCATCGTTTTCTCATCTCAATGAATCATATAATAAGAAATGAGAAATTAGCCAATAATTCCATAGCCAATTAGTCCGGCATTTCACGGCTGGTCAGCCACCTTTCAGCAATCGCCAAGTCAACCTTCAGAAATTTCTAAGTATACCTACTAGGGGTCTAGCCCCAATGATTATTGGCCTTTCACTTTCAGTTGACCATAAACTATTAGCTTGTCAAACTAGTAGCTTACTACCTTGACTCGGTTCCCCCACCGGGCGCGGAAAGCACAGAAAATATACCAGATCCAGCTAACAACTACTTCCATACCAAAGGAACTAATGGAACTGCGCTGTGGGCATGTATCTACCATCAAGGGCCCGCCATCAGATATGACAAGGCAGCATTTCACCTCCCTCGAACACCCACACTGGTGAGCCAATCCTAGGTGATCGATTCTCCTCGGCTTCCCCGGTTGACGACGAGACTGTTTACGAGAATCATTGGTTAACAATATGATCTATTGGTAGCTGGGATCCTTGATTGGCTGACCTTCTCCCGCCATCATCCATTGGGAGACGATACCGGGTAGTGATAACAAGATTGTTGTGATGCCACCCAAAGCTTGTTACCTTTGTTTACTGCCTGAGCTTTGGATACATTAGAAGGAGGTTTTTGTTGTATAGTGTTCACATTATCCTGTGCGTATCACGTTTGTGAGTGAATTCTTGTGGTTTCCCTCTGACGGGCACACCTCCTGAATTAGCTTGCTAGTCGATGTAGTGGTCTAGGTTCAGCTCTTATTTCAGTAGGGGGGTCATTTCAATTAGAAAACCGGTTCGCAAGAGAGAAGGGAACCTAGATTGCTCCTCGTCTCTTGGGTTCTAAGAGGACCAGTAGAAGGTGAGTTGTGTTTTTTGGGGAATCAAAGTCTCTCGGTGCTACTGTCACTTCACTCCTTAGGAATCTTAGTATCAGGAAATAGAGAGTCATATAAGTCTTTAAGAGGAAAGATAAGTTAGAGTAGTTTGTAGGAAGTCAAAGAAAGAGGAGGACCGGTAGGGGCTCACCATTCCGATGGTGAGGATCTGTTCATTTCATTCATTATATATGTAATTATGCATTCATTCGTTGCTCAATATTCCAAATTTGAAAGCTAGGCTACACATAGGTATATTGAAAGCCCCCTTACAACTAATAGTAAAACCAAACCAACATCTGATTTCAAGGCTAAAGTTTATATACGTTTCAGTACTTGACCTAATAAGTGACCAGTCTGTCTCCCTGTCTCCCTATAAGTACTTGATGAACCTAGTTCAGTAGGCAAGCACTCAACCCTTGACTTGAAGGGAGTTGGTTAAGGCTCTCGTAACTGGCTCTGCCCTTTCGGTGAGGCGGGTAAAGCCGCCAAAAGCCATGCATCTAGAGATAAGGACAGGGCAAGTGATAAGGAAAGGATACAGAATCTATATCCCTGACAACGACTTATTTATACTACGACTTATACGGGCTCATGATTAATACAACTGACCTTACCATAAGACAGGCTTGATTTAGTGTGAGTGTGAGTGTCTGGTAATATAAGATATAATGGGGAAAAGATCGATACTCTTATGTTCTTCTAGTCATAAGGAAGGATGGCTCACCTGACTTAGGAAGGTGAGGAAAGCTATCCACAATTTGAGATCTCTTCTTCCCTGGGGGTGAAGGATAGGCACCCACCCTACTCCTTTATCTCTGCTAGCTCAGAAGCATTA
>Ga0115842_100640_pt1 | contig 14304 bp, 10 predicted proteins | sample InSIn2SAF170_2_FD_83856 | JGI IMG/M metagenome (GOLD analysis project Ga0115842, IMG submission 83856)
AGCCAGGTTACGAAGCATCCAGGTCTACAACACATCTCACATACGGAGACCGAGTTGATATCTAAGCACTCGAAACCGAACGAACTCGTCTGAATAGCCCCTCTCTTTGCAGAAACCACTCTCTTCGGCTTCCCCTTCCTGACACGTGATATCGCTTCAGAATCACTATCCTCACTTGGCGCCTCTACCTTGACTGATTTTCTCAACCGCTCAATGCCTTCCGACTCGCTGTCCTCACTAGATGCCCTAATCTCAACAGTCCTGACGCCCCTTGCCACCCGCCTCTGACCGGCTGGTGATTCAGCTGCCCAGTTATCCCAAGTATCATCATCCTCATTAACACCCACCAGATCTGCCAGTAAGCTAGGTGGACACTTCGAATCCGTACTCGACTTCGACTCATGATCCTTGTCCTTGCTTGCCGGTGCTTGTTTACCAGCTTTTAGATTGGGACTTTGCCTAGCCGTCTTTGGTGTTTCGATACCAAACTCTTTCCAGAAGTTATCCTTCTCAGGTTTATGGGTGTCGAAGACTTTACTCTTCTTATTACCCTTGTGGTCAACGTTATGCTTGCTGTTTTTATCACCTGCCTGCTCAGAAGGCTTCTTGTTAGACTTTGGTCTTTTGGTCTCGCTTTGTTGCGGTGGTGACGTTCCGTTGACTGCCTCATCACCAACTGTAGCTTGTCTAATATCCTCCACGAAATTCCAGAATCCTTCACTGACTCCGTCATACACTTGCTTTCCTTGCTTCACAAGTAGATCAGTACCAGGAGGAAGTGACTTCCGGCTCGCAGTTGCTAGCTCTTTGTACGTCTTTCTAAGGTTCAACTGCGCAGCACCTGTAGTAGAATTTGCTATGAGCTCCTGAAGCGTAGACTGCCGAGATATGGAAGGCCGCGGCTGCCATTGATTTTCGTCCTCCACGCTCTCCGAGGGAACAGGCGTCAGAATCGAACCGTCAGGCTGTACGGTCCATTCACTGCTCTCTGCTTTTGACTTTGACTTGATTGTATTCTGCGCAAGTTCGGCAATATCCGGATTGTTTTGCAGCAAACTCAAAGCTCTCGTATGTCTGCCTTCAAACACACGTTGCCCATTCCGCTTTCCATTGGTCGAATTTGACCTCCCCAGATCATTCTCATGCATCCCGAGTTCCCGCAGCCTTTTCTCTCGAGCTTCGCGCCTTCGAGTCTCTTCATCTTCGGTGTTTGTGATTATATTTTTCGATGGACTAGAACCGAGCTTAGAGGTTTTGTTCCGCAGTTCTTCTTGCTTCTTCTTCGATTCAAAGCTGGCCCATTGCTTCTTCAGCCCTGAAAGTACGGATTCTGCTTTTTGGAGCTCCTCTTTCAGTTCCATGACTCGTCGTTCTTGACCGGCGACCAGAGTCAGAAAATCTGGGTAGCCATCACTTAAACCGTACTCGCTGAATTCGTTTGGGGAAGCAAGAGGATACGGTGTCGACGGTGTGCCATTGCGATATGGAGAGGAACTTGTCGGAGACCGGCTCGTAGGGGAGGTTGAGCTGTTGGTATGCAGCGCATCCTGCACTGGGACCAGGATTGGAAAGTTGAGAGACAGCCTCTTTGAATGTCTGTGATGGTTTGCTGGTCGAGGGGAAGCTGTTTGAGCTGTACTTGAGCGGTGTAGATTCGGACGCGTGTCCTCGATATTATCGGCCTTAACAGTGGTAGAGATGGCGGTCACTGTAGCCTTTTTTGGTGTTTCGACATCGTCAGCGGCCATAGTTGAGTTCGTTCGGTTTCGAGTGCTTAGATATCAACTCGGTCTCCGTATGTGAGATGTGTTGTAGACCTGGATGCTTCGTAACCTGGCTCGTGCGGATTTGAGGTTGATACACAGTGCCAAATGCTTCAGCTTAGCCCACACGGATCCAAAAGCATGCAAAAACAACAACACTTATGCAACATCGAATTGAGAAAAGGCATTGTCGGGAGACGAGATTATTGTGCAGCTCGAGGGGTCGCAACCGCAATTTCAATTTCAACGACCTCGTGCGAATATGCAAGCCGTACAACCCCTGCATCCTGGTGGCTTGAGACAGGCAAGTTAAGTTTATGCAAGGTGCCTGGAAACGTGGGTGACGCTAGAGAATCTTCCGCAGTGCCACGCTTCCCACATGTCGTTGCTTGAAGGATACCCCATACCAATCGATCCACTATCGCTATACAATAAACAATATTGTTTGGAAGTACTTAATTGGAGCTATTCGAGAGATTGTTCCGGACTTCAGAACTATGAATCCTGCTGTTGACACCAATGATGTCAACGGTGTCCCCTTAAATGACCACCAACTTCCATCGGTACATGAAGCCACATCTACAGAACGATCCAAATGCTCAATGCTATCAGCACTCCAATGATAAGTATGGTCAAAATAGCAGCTCCAGCTTTGTCACCTGTTGTTATCGGGTCTTTCGTGAACTCGTCCGTAGCGTTCCGGGGTGCAGCGTTTCCAGCTGTGGGATCGCTCTTCGAAGTCCCACCCGTGTTCGCAGTTAATGGAACCATTTTCGCAGTGATTTGCGTCGCGCCAATGACAGCAAGGGCAGACATCTTCACTTGTGTTAGCACCAGGAAATGACTTGTGGTGAGATGGCACTTACCTGTTGACCCACACCTTTGCTGCCATCCCATGTAGTGGTATACCATTGACGTCCACACATACGACCATTGTCACCGCCAACACATTGACCTGCTGCAGCCTTTGCACTGGCTTGGAGTTTCGGCATTATCGTGTCATGGGTCCAGGGGGCTAGGAGAGTTGTCACAGCCATCCATCGCGAGAGATATGCTTTAAAACTGCTCTGATCGTTGTTACAGTTGCTAGTCGGTTCACACAACATCTCGGTCATGATGTTGCTGCCGTACTGTGATGGAAAGAACAAGAAATCGGCGCCGTCCAAGATACTGTTGATCCGCGTTTGCCATTTAGCTTGTCCGTTGGTGTAGTTCCACATCATGGCTGATCCCATCAGCAAAATCCCGTAGTTGTACGTCCACACATAATGTTCAACTGCCGTACAGTTGTTATTGGCATCAGTATTATCCCAAATATAGAGGTGACTGGCCTGGACCTGGAACAAGAGCGAGCTCTCCATCCAGTCATAAACTTTATCGGCCCAGTCAGCATAGGTCTGATTCCCTGTGTACCTTGCAAGGCGTGCCGAAAGCTGGAAGAAGCCACCGTTGGAAACTGTGTTCTTTAAGTTATATCCGGCATTAAAAGAATAAACTTGCCACCTGAAGCCGCCTCCGCAGGTAGCAGGTTCCCATAAAGGCATCTGGAAGTTCCATACAGCTTGCGCAAGTGCCAGCCACGAGGGGAAATTTCCACCAACATCAGGAATACCTGCTTCAGCAGCCTCCATAGCAGCAAAACCCCAGAAATCTTGATCGTCGACACCCATGTTCTTCGATTGATTTGGAGGGTTGTAATTTTGGTTAGGTCCGATCTGAAACTTCAATGCCTCAATCACAGTGCTTTGATAGCTGGCATCTCCGGTGTATTGCCAGTAGTTGATCAATGCCGCCCACATTGCGCCTGCTTCCCACCAGTAATAGCATGTAAGTGACTGGCAAGGACCGGGTAAGATACCCGGTACTTGGCCTGTCTGATTTCCAGAATAGTACGACATCATGTCGTAGGCAAGGGTAGATGTGACCGACTTCACCGAGTCAACACTGTTGAGGTCGAGTGTGATGGCGTTGACTATGGAAAAGATGCCTGCCAGAGGCACCAGATTCCGTAGTGAGAACCGCATGGCGGCCAACTATTATTTCCCAATGCACCAATACTCTTCCAAAGATGTCAAGCCGCGATGTGACCAAATCCTCCAACGCCGGGATTGCAGATGCAGAAAGTCGTTGTGAGATTGAGCAAACACAAAATGCCAGGTGTTCCGAGTGCAAGATGTCAGGATTGAATTGCGAGCGAGAAAGATAGCAGTTGTAACAATTATGCTAAGCAGGTATGCAGGGTTGGAAGGAGCGAATATGAATTGTATGCGTTTCGTGAGATGGAATCTTTAGACTGCAAGTATCGTACTCTGAATGAGGTGGTAAGGATGGTTGTGATAAAGGCAAAATGCGAAAGAAGGACTGATGGGTAAGTACAAGAAACAGCGAACGGAAGATGGGTTCAAACACAACCGACTCAGCACAACCCTGCTGAAGCATTGGACAAGGAATTGATCTCGAGGATGATCGTCCAAGATGCAACTCGATAGGTTAGCGTATGTTTGACGGGCACTACCACTAGCCCCCATACGGATCTTGGTGCGGAAACCCCTGAAATCCAGTTCCTTCATGGACTCGGAGTGGTTCGTTTTCTTCCTACGATCCTCCAGGGTCTGCAAGTTTACATAAGCTGCAGATGTCCAACTCTTCTGTCCAATTCTTCGATTTCTTCTAGGAAATTGGATGCTAGAGATGTTTCCTTCTACTACATGATACCGATTACTGTAAAACAAGTTCTCCATGACAATGATTCGCACTGCGTACTTGGCACTTGGCGTGTTGCATGGCACCAAGACTTTTATTTGTATGCCAAGCACCTTCATTGTGGCTTAGACCTGCTCCCTTCCGCTAAATCCATAAATTGACCCTTTCAAAGAGATTGGTTACCAACGAGAACTGTCACAACTAACTTTTTGTGATGGCGGTTTTCGACAACATAATAAATTCAAAGCTTACATGAACTCTCATGGAATTGAATTAGCTACTGACATGATGTTGGATCACGCTCTGTTATAGGAGTACGCAGAGAAGATATAGAACAATTGCCACCTACGACTGGACATGTCTACAGGCAGGTCAAGATAGAGCCGTCATATGATTATCCCCTACCTTCAAATGGTCAGCAAGACTACTGGTAGCAAACGGTTTGGATTTCCGGCTCGAAGGTCTTGATCCACTGCGGCGCTTGCTGTGGAAGGACTTGACGGTAGGAGGAACATAAAGTACTGTAATCTACTTCTGTGTTTCTGTGCTACTCGTTCATGCCCTGTGCTTCACACAATTGTGTATAAGAGCGGTTTGAGAGTGTTCCTCGTACCTTTCTTACCGTTTGCTGTTCTTGCCTCTGTAGAATCTTTCGGAACAGACTCGTCGTCTTTTCTTGTGGTTCTGGATATCTACCTACCTCCACAGTCAGAGATCACGCACTGCGTCATTTTATTGACTACAACAACATCTTTCCAAATTCGGCGAAAAATATACCACACACAATCATCAATATAACTTCCTTGTTCTTGGACGTCGGTCTCGATGCTCTACAAGGGCTCTATTTGAGCCAAGTTCACACAAAATACTATTTGTATTCAGTAAATCGTGCATGTTCAAGTGGCTGGGGACAAGTAACATAGGTTATGCAAATTCATAGACAACAACGAACCGAGTCGTAATAAAGATCTACCTCGCAACGCGTCCCACCTTCTGCCCGAGTAGATACACGTGTCGCATGTCAACAAATTGCTCGAGTGAAGAGTTGATCATGAACTGCACTGACTACACTATTTGCATGCTTCCTGCTCTGCTACCGTTTTCTGCGCGAATACGGGACGAGAACTCCAATGCATAAAGCGCCATAAGCAGCAGCCGTGTCGCATCGCTTGCACGGGGAGTACTGCTTCTTATACACATTACCTTGAGCTGACATCGTTCTCTGACTGCTCATGATGTTCACAAGTTCACTTCCACTGTTGCCGCCTCCGGCTTCATCACTTCTCCCACCTCTCCATGACCCTCCGGTCACTGATAACTCGACGGCAACAGTCGGGCAGAACTCACTTCAAGCACAGCAGCAACAGCAACAGCGTCGAACTCGTGGTCATCCGCATGCTATGTATCCGCGAAGCCAGTTAGCGATCCTGGCTCATGATGAACGCATTACTGCTCAGCGCAAACTCGCAATCACAATGTATGGCTACTCATGGCTCAAGCCAGCAGGCTGTACCAAAACAATGCTAGGTCGGCGTGAGGAGGAACTCGAGCGCGAGGAAGTAGAAAGACAATTGCGAGAGGTTGAGCTGCAAGAACGAAATGCTGCTGAGATGGAAGAAGCGGAGAGACAAGCACAACTTGATCAACAAAGAGCGAGGGAAGTACACGGCGAGAACGTGGGTGAGGAAGGTGAACGAGATCTTGACGAAGACGTTCCAGATATGGATGACGCAGAGGATGGGGACTTTGAAGACGAAGACAGTGAAGAGGAAGTTGATGAGGACGAAGAAGATCTGGACGATGAGATACCAGAAGCAGACAATACCTGGACATATGACACCACGCGAGACCCAGACACCGAATCTGAAGATGGAATGCCGCCTCCACCACCTATGCGGCAACGACCACTACAAGCACAGGCACAAGCAACTGTACCAGAACTAGGACAAGACACTACTATAGAAGAACAGGAACAAGCCGAGCAAGAAGCCATAGCAAACGCCATGCTCTACGAAGACGAACTCGGGGAATACAACCCAGACCAGGACCTAGACGATGAAACCTCAGACATGAACACCTCGTTTCGAAACCTCGACGACGACATACCAGACGCCGAGGACGAAGATGGCGGCTGGGAACACACAGACACAGAGCTCGAAGAAAGCGACATGGACATCAGCATCATGCCGCCCGGCGTGACAGCCCACCACATCTCAATGCCACCACCATCATCAAACATCAATCAACGCCAGCGCCGCAACCTAGCACGACAAAGCACAGCATCCCAACAAAGCGACACTAACAGCACAAACATAAGAAGAACATCAGGCAACATCCAACTCCCCCTCAACCACCCGCTCTATTCCCAAACCGCTGCTGCCCGCGGCCTCGTCCGCTCATACCAACTGCCACAAAACTTCACACCAGACCAGCTCCACCAGCTCGGCAGCGACTTCAGCGTAAGCGCACTGATCAGCACAGGCAACACAGACATAATAAGCTCAACTGGCATCGCGCCGCCTCACCAAGCAGGATCAAGTTTTCTCGACCCAGCCGGTGCTGGTACAAGACGAAACCTCTTCGGCGCAGCAAGACCTGCTCAATCGTACTTTCAACCCCCAACGAGCTTCGGCTCCACGGGGCAGATACCGTCCATGGGCTCTGTACCGAATCTTGGCCACGCCCAGGTTGCACGAGTGGTGGATACTACGATGGCACCACCACGACAGGTCAGTAGTGGAGGCTTGTTCACGCCGTCGCCGCAGCAGCAGAATGTGCAGCGGGCACAACAGCAGCAGATGTTGGATTCGATGGAGGAACCGAGGAGTAGGACGAGGAGTGGTAGGATTATAGGTGGGATTAGAGGCATTCGGAGACATGGAGCTGTCTGATGCAGCGTGGCAGGTGGACTCTGCGGTTTAGGATGAAGAGGAGCGACGGGTACGGTATGGAATCATGATGTGATGAACACGATTGAGCTAGGACTTTGCAGTCTGGTTGAGTACTTCGAGTGTATGGGTGTACACCACATGGATTCAATAGGCTGAAAAAGTCGCTAATAGCACTTGATAATGTATACACTTTATTTGTGTTTGTAAAACTCAGAGGCTTGTTTATGTGTACACGGTGTCTGATGGTACATGCTCTTCCGCATCGCTTGTATACATGTTATCGTCCTAGCCCAGCATCAAACCATATCCAATTAAAGACATGTCTGCTTTGCCAGCTGTGCCAACTCAAATCCAAAACACCGCAACGCCTCGCTTCCTTGCTTCTTTGCTTGCTCTTTGAAGTCCCAAAAAGAACTGCGTATTAAAAACCATGTCCTACCATCCATCCTCTCTTTTCTACATTCGCATCATCCCCACCCCATCCACCACCACTTCTCTTCTTCCTCGTTGTCATTCAAAAAAGCCAAACCCAAACAAACAAACACCAAACCACAACAAAAAACCCTACCCAAACCCTCCAGCCCACACCCGTGCGTTCCGCCATGCGTAACATCCTCCTCATCGTCCCCTTGAGTCGTGTACTCGCGCCCTCGAACTGGTCGTTTATATTCTGCGCGAGGCTGCTGCTTTCGCGGATCTCGTCGCCGATCGCGAGGCTGAGTTGTTTTAGTTGGCTGACTTTGGAGGAGAGGAGGGATGTTTGCGCGGAGTGGTCTGAGTCTTGGGATTCGAGGGATGAGAGGAGGGATGTTGAGGTTGGGGGGTTGTAGGTTGCGTGACTGTTGGAGGGCGGGTGTTGGTTTTGGGGGTAGGAGTAGGGGTTTGTGTTTGACGATGGCGTGGATGCGGGAGAGTAGGATGTGTATGGTGAGTTTTGGGCGTGAGGGGTGCGGTGTTGGGATGTGCTGCTTGAGGGGCGGGAGGTGGGGTAGTCGGCGAAGAGGGAGGATGTTGTTGTTGTGCCTCCTGGGCGGCGGTTGAGGGAGGAGTAGCGGTTGGACATTTTTGAGGTGGGTTCTTTATGAAGATGGTGTGTTTATTGAGAGGTCTCGCCGTGGAGTGTTGTGGTTTGGGAGTTTAGATGAGGTTGGTTATCTTGACATTTTTCGTGGTAGAGAATGGGATGCGCAGTTTTTCTTCAGGCGTCAGTGTTGGTTGGATAATTTCTGTTTGGTTCTTTTGTCTACTGTGTCAAGTACGACTCTTAGGATTTGCAGGTCGTGTTTGGACAAAAGGTCAGAGCATGCGGAAGAGCAGCATTGGTTGCCTCATTGATTAGCCGTATACTTACATTAAAGTGTTCTAGGCTTGCCGTATTGCTATGTCTGTTCCACATCTTTGTCCAAATTGCCTTCTATTGTGCTTGATTATTTATGATACCTTCCATTACCTCTTCATTTCACGGCACGCAACTATTCCGGTAATTTGGAGTACATTTCCATGCTTCAAAATGTCGTTGTAGCTTTTAGGAAACAAAATGGCACGGCATGTGCATCGTTGTGGGCAGCTCGGTATATGAGTTCCGTATAGCAAGGATGCCTTGCTCTTGACTGAGAAAGCTCGACATCCTGACAACTCTAGACTCCATCTATCAAGTCACAAGAAGGTCACCATTGCTGGTACAATATCTGGAGGCTGGACGAATGCGCATCGGCAGCAGGTCCAGCTACTGTCAGGCGTGAGCAGCTGGATTGTGCCCCGCGTATGGCCATCGAGATACTGGGTTGGATTATACATACTCTTTCTGGTTCAAGCATTTGCACGTCTCACTTGTCTAGTGCCTGGTACCCTGTCCAGCTGTCAGTGTGCTAGTCAAGGGAGAGGGTGAATGGCTGGACAAACATGTGACTTGATGTGTGAGAGCTCTGGACATCATAGAACAAAATCACCATGAATGCAATTCTTCATCGCTTCAACAACATTACTAATGGGACGAAGTAACAAAGCGATCGAGTGTGTCTATTTTCATCGCTTACTCCGTAGAATGGAGGCCATAAGCCTATGACCGTTCCGCTTATTGGCTGTTGACAGTTTTGAAGAGTATATATGCTCTATAACATGGCCTACATTACCACGATACTACTCCAATTTATTGCGATCCCATGGTTTTGTGTGGTCAGACTCATAGACCAACAGCTTGGACCTTAGAGCTCATGACATTGAATGTACATAAGCGTGGAATGGTTGTTCGTCTATCCATTGCATGCATAGTTGGTTATCGGAATTAAAAAATCAGGTTGACAGCGCACAAAGGTAATTTCGCGGCATTGAAGTTCTCGTTGTAGTAAGGAACAGGCTATCAAGAGTCGCGTCATAATACCCTTTGCATACAATTCGAGTGTATATTGGCTCCCAGAGGAATTCATTGACATCGCGTAGTCGTGACGCAAAAGTTGATGCTTAATTTGCAACCTCTCGGTAGAGCAAGGCTGTCCAGCGATTCGCTAAGGTTCTTGCTGTAGGGAACACTACCAGGGCTTTAATGCAAGGTCACCTTTTCCGACACAAACACGACAAACTGTGAACACGGTACGCGTCCCTGGTCTAACACAACCTGCTTGATGCCATCGAGAACATGTCTGTAAGAGAGTTGCAAGGAGGTGGACTATCAGAGAATGGCACTAGTTAGTACCACAGCAGCTTGTACCTATGAGTGGAGACATGCAAGCATATTCGCGACTTTTCGCCTTTGTGGTTTCGATCCATCGCACTTTAGGCCGCAGATTGGCAAAGAATGAGTCAGGAAAGTCGAAGGTCTTGTCTTTCAACGGTGACCGTAACAATATTAGGCTTGGTCGGTCATCGTAACGTGTTGACGACTTGGTGGCTAAGAAAGAGGAATTTCAAACACGTTAGCCTGCCATCAATGATTGGCTACAGGCAAAAGGCAAGGCGAAACAATGGCGACGAGGTTGAAACGGGAAGTGGTCGATCATCTGCCAGTCGTGCCCGAGGAATGTCGCTGACCGCTGTCTCCATACTTGACGCTAAGCCCATTCCTGATCGAGGCTGGGTGCCAAGCTCACCTGCCACACCTTGTCATTCGTGCTTGCCATTTCACGCCAACTGCTTCCCGTCGACCCCTTGCTCCAACCCAACGACCTTGCTACTCCGCCATGATCACCACTTGCCCTGCTCACATTCTTCGCGTTCCAGCTCGGCAAAGGCTTACATTACAGTATGCTCAGGGGATACTTCTCGTGAAGAAAGCTTGTCTCATGAAGATCGCACGTACCAGCCCTGAGCTGCTCAGACAATGTCACACAGCCGCCTGGCCAATCCCTCCTTCTGGTCCTTCAGCTTTTCACGCGCCGAAGCTCCGTGCTGAACTTCCTAGGTCCATCCCCGTTGCCAATCAGACAACTCCTTCAACATTTTCGATGAGCTGCTGTCTGTGCTTCGTCCACGTAACATCATGTTCATTCTTCTGACTGGCCGTCTCTCGTAATCGTGGCGGAGCTCTGTAACAGACCACGGTGAGCTGCGCTGAATGCAGCGACCCGGCCGATTGTCGAAGCCTGATCGTGCCATTTCCCTACCAATAGGATGCCTTGTTTCAGACTCCCTTGCAAAACCCTCTCGCTCAAGGCAGGTATCCTACGTGACACCAGGGGATGCCAGCTTCGGCGTACTGATCTTAGTGAAGGCTCAAGAACACCAGATATATCTGTCGCTCGCCATGGCTGCTTCACTCTTCGATTCTTCAAGTTCATTGACAAGTTAGTACTGATCCAACTCATCGAACCAGGCTAGTTCCTGCTCCCTTCCTTTTTCATTGTTGACCTCTGCAACAACGTTGTGCCTGTGGCAGACTGTTCCATTCCCTCACTGAGCTACTTCCGGAAAGAGTTCTTTGCCTTCAAGTCAACGACCATTCCTTTATCTACTGCTTTGTCAAACTAGCACCGTCTCGCGTCAACAAAGGTATGTTCTAATTCAGGCCTCTATTTCCGACTTCTTCTACAACGGACTGGAACAATAGGATGTCACCGTTGTTGCATGTCACTTTGTTGTATGTCACTTTGTTCCGCAAGGACTTAAAAGGACGCACTTTCTTGAGCTTTTGAAAATACCCTTTTCCTTCATACTCACAACTACTGCACATACTACACAACCGATCACAACCGATCGCATACCACAAGAAGACTCGCAAGCAAACCTCAATATCTAACACTATCGATCGCAGACTTTAACCGATCTCTACCTAAGTATTCTTCGCAGGCTCGAAGTTTACATACCAATTTCATTTTACCATAGTCAGAACGAACTACGGAAAACTCGACCAAAATGCAGTTCACATCAAAGATTACGGCCGCATTGGTCGCATTGGCCTCGGTCACAAATGCTCACATGATCTTGAGATCACCAGTTCCATTCAACGCCCCCGACAACTCCCCTGTCAACGCAGATGGCTCCAACTTCCCATGCAAGATTGCTGGCGGATCAGGTGATGTCAAGTCAGGACCGGTAAATGCATTGACAGTGGGTGAAAGTTTCAATTTCGCATTGACTGGTGGGGCCACCCATGGAGGTGGTTCTTGCCAACTCAGCATGGCAAAAGGAACGAGTGTCAATGCCAACACCAAGTGGATGGTCATCTACTCCATCGAAGGTGACTGCCCCATTGAAACTTCTGCCAATGGCGAAGGCACCAACAACGACCCCTCCAACGCCGGATCTACAACATCGAACCAGTTTCCAGTCTCAATCCCCGATCACCCAGATCTGCCCGCCGGCGATTACACACTAGCTTGGACATGGAACAACAAGGTTGGCAATCGAGAGTTGTACATGAATTGTGCCTATGTCCAGCTCTCAGCTGCGAAGAAGAAGCGATATGAGCCAACGAAGGTAGTCAAGAAGGATCAGGCACCACTTCCCGACATGTTTGTCGCGAACATTCCACAAGGCGGTACCTGTGCTGTTACTGCAAACACCGATGTGCTGTATCCCAATCCTGGTGATGCATCCCGTGTCCTTAAGGGCTCGAAAGGGGCCACCTATAACTTCCAACCTCCAACAGGCAACTGTGGTGGTGTTGCCGCTAATGCTGCGTCAGGCTCAAGCAGCGCTGGCTCATCCATCGCCGCTTCATCCGTCGCCGCTTCATCTTCGGGCGTCGCGAACACCGTCTCCCCCGTCTCGAGTGCTACAGTGACAGCCGCTTCCTCTGGAACCCAGAGTGTGAGTCCAGGAAATTTCGCCTCTGTGTCTTCGTCTGGTGCTGCTTCCCAAGCAACTTCTGCCGCTGCATCCACAACTGCATCTGCTGTTGCTACTTCGATAGCTGCTACGTCGGCGACCCAGGCCAGCTCTAGCGCAGCCGCCACGGGCAGTGGCACAACAACAGTCACAGGAGCACAATCTGGGCCGTGCACTAACGAGGGTGCATGGGCATGTGCTGCCAACGGCAAATCATTCCAGCGCTGCGCTTCCGGTCAATGGTCGGTGGCTATGCAAATGGCCAGTGGCATGACTTGTGTACCTGGTGTCTCTGCCAACTTTGCCATGAACGCGGCTGGTGCAGTCAAACGGGATGCTCGATCTCATCTCTCCCGACGTCGTCATGGCGCGGTTCTTTCGTGAGCAGCAGAGTGATATCGAAAACGCATCTTGTGTATTAGCGAGAGCATAGGGACAATGGACAGATCAGGCGTGTTTTAGACTCAGGTCATGGCGTGTAGATGGATGAACTTGTGCGCACAGGGAGGATTACGTGTGATTTTTATATACCCCAAAACATTTATACAAAAGCCAAAATTCCTACAATTCTTGACTCGATGCTTTGCTCGTAAACTGACCGCTCAGTGATAGTAGATCGCGGTTCTGAAAATAGAGTCTGCCTATGGACCCTGTTGTAGCGCCTCCTGAGCTGGCGCCGATGAATGCTAGTAGTGTAGGTACATTCTAAGATTAGTAGCAGTTCATAATGGTGTTCCAACTTTGGTGCCAAGCAACTTGACGATTTGCTACACTCGACGCCAGCCGTGAACTTCAAGTTCCTCAAAACATAACCACCTTCAACTCTCGTTAGTATCTACGTACCTAATTACATGCATATCTATTTGCCTTCATATCTGTTCACTTTTGTAGCTATTACTTTCTCCCAGTCTATTAAGTCAGGCTATCAAGGGCTCAGACTCTCAGCCACCACCTTCCACAATATGAAACGGCAAGCTCGTGCAGCGGTGGGAGCCTATCAGATTGAGAGATAGCCGCAGCAATGTCCTTTGCTTGAAACATCAGCAGCTTGATCCGCCACACGTATAGACCATGGCGGCAAGCATGGACCATGGCCATCGATACTGGTCGCCATCGTTCATCTATTATTAATGTCCATCAGGCATGCATTCTGGTATATCATCTTCTGCAATTTTGGTGCAGTGAGCACTTCTGGCTCGAACGCTCGTCCCCGCATGACTACAGCAATGCCAGGTTCACATCCTGCTTCGCCGACAAAGTACCAAGCTTTGACCAAGGTCGAACAGTTGAGTCAGCCGCCTCCAACATGGTGGCGACCACGTTCATTCCGAAGGACAGCGCTTCTCATCACCATTATCTGCGCTTGCACCCTCCTTGCCATCGTTGTGGTATCGCATGTACAAGCATATCGCACCGGAGCCGTCCTGGTTGCCGAGCATGCTGGTGGTCTATCTGACGGACAGATCTTTCTGTTCCAATACATGCCTACTATGCTCATTGTGTGCTTTGCCATGTGGGTATCGGTCATCGATCTTGATGTTAAGCGTCTGGAGCCATGGTATCAACTGTCCCACCCTGATAGCTCAAGCCATTCTCCCTTGCTCTGTCGTTACGACACCGACTTCTTTCTCGCAGTCTTGTTTCGCTCTTTGCGACGTCGGTAAGGTCTTGCCATGTGGGAATCA
>Ga0115842_100583_pt2 | contig 14278 bp, 17 predicted proteins | sample InSIn2SAF170_2_FD_83856 | JGI IMG/M metagenome (GOLD analysis project Ga0115842, IMG submission 83856)
AAGATAAGTGTGCCCCATTTTTTTCCCTCATCCCATATCTTGTTATGTCTTACTCCTTGACTATTTAGATGAATGTCATTATTTGTCTCCTCCCTTTTTTATGATCATCTCCATGTCAAAATATGAGCTATAAATAAACCTCTATAGTAAGAAGCCTTTTTCACCTTGTGACATAGAACCACACCAAAATTTACACCCTAACTTGATCTATTCGTACCCTTGGTTCCTTCCTATAGAAGCCCTAGAGATTGTTTTTCTCCTCATAGGCTTCTACACTCTACTCATTTATCCTAGGAAACTAATATCATTCCTTAAAAACTTCTATCCAAACTTAGTTGGAAGTTGTTTGAACTTCTCTACTATAATAGTCTATGCCACAATTATCTTTTCTTTGACTCCTACTAGCTACACAAACAAGTACTTTATCCAACTATCAAAAGTAATATTTACTTACAAGATATCACCAAACTTGTACCTTGCAAATGCTTTGTTTTTTCTACTACCTTATAATTTCCTTTATTTTGAATTATGTCCTCCTTTAGACTTCATTGCTACAACTTCTATTTTCATATATTCTAGTTCTTCATAAAATAATCTATGATTCCTTTAGATATAACTGCTTGATCATCATTTGTTAGCATATAATCATATTCATCTAATGAAATTGGATCTACCAATGATAAATCTGTTACCTCAATACTACATATTGAACTATTGCATCTCCTTCTTCAATATTATCTTCACAGTATGCTAGTGTCTTCTTTTAGTCTCTTTGATAACTTAGCGGAAGTTAGAAGTATTCCTACTCTGATATCCTATCATAAGTTATTCTTTAGGATTCTTATGTTGATACACTACTATATCTACAAATATCTTCGCTCTAGTTTTGACATATGGCATCCAAATTCTCCTTCTAGTATATACAAAAACTTCCTATTATTTTTCATATTATTCCTTCTAAATTCTCCCTCTTTTTGTGGTCTCTCCTTTATATCTTAATTATTTCACAAAGAGAGTTCTACTCTAATGCCACTTTTATACTAGGTGCATCCACTAACCAACTTCTCCCATGAGAAGGAGATGGGAAGGAGCATGAGACAAGTTCCTCTCATCAAAATGAAATTTTAATTCATTTTTGGTCAAAGGAGTATGGAGCATAAGTATCTTTTAAGGAAAAACCAACTACCTATAAACAATGAAATTGTATATTTTGTTAAGCGAAGCAACGAGGAAGAACCAAGAATTAAAGAACAAAGAAATCGTTTCAATAAAGACTTTTATTATGGAAGGGATGAAAATCTACTTTCCATAGAGAAAACTTGGGTATGGTTGTCAATTTTTTGTGAATAAGAATGGGAACTATATGATGAGCTAGAAAATGAAACCATGGAATTTTTGAGGACACTGTTGAGAGTGAGTGGCACCGAGAGTTTTTTCCAACAAGAGAATTATCTATCCATGGAAGTTGAAAATTTGAGGATGTTGATGGTCCCTAATGTATGGTACAATAAAAGGATGAAAGGGATTGAAACATCACGATAAGAAGGAAAGATCAAAGCAATACTGGGATGCTAGAAAATTGAAGGAAAGAACAAAACAATTGGGACAACCATATGGACATAGGAAACATAAGGTTTCGTATCAAGGAGGGTTGCAATAGTTTGAAGAACATGACTAGTAGGTCATGAAAATTTTCAACATGAGGAGTAAGATGTAGGAGAATCAACCCTAGTAAACTGATTTTTATTTATAACCAAGGGGATCATAAAAATTATAGAGAGTATTTTATTTCTCTCAATTTGAATTTCTATAAAAATAAAAGTAGTGGGGTTTTGATTTAAATACATGGGTCTTGATTCTATAATAATATGGATAGTTTTGTTGTTAGCTTGTTTGGTTGAGTTTATATTATTTCCAAATGAGCCTTTTTAAGTTTAACAAGTGTCTAGCTAAGGTGTTAGAATATTTGGAGAGATGTTCAATTTAGCTTCTTTGTTTTAGGATATTTTCTTAACTAATAGGAATATATACATATATGTATAATCCACGGGACAAAGAAGGTCACAAGAATTTAGAATAGAACCATCTCAATGAGAAATAAATAGATTAGTTTGGAGAGCTGAGGTAGAGATCCCATGTGAAAATTTGGGATATACATCTTCATGAGTAATATAAAATCTAGGTTTGTTCAGTTATTACACATGATTTATTATTTTTTCTGAATGTATATTGATGCCCTATGTAAAGTGGGTGAGTGACCTTGCATGTGCATTGTCCTAAATTTGGATGAAATAATGTGGCATTTAAGCCAAGTCTTAGTTAAGGGGTTAGAGAAGTAATTCAAAACTAGAGTGGAGTTTTGGTGAGTGCTACTTTCTATACTTAAAGGTTCTCAAGAAATTTGAGAGTCATAATTGACTTGAGAAATACAAACAAGGGACACAACTAGGTTGATGATGGAAATACCGTTATAAAATTGATACCTATTATACACAATTATACAAAGTGGGATACTTTGGGTGTGACAAGAGCCATTTTTGTGTGAATATAGTAGAGGCTTTGTCTATCTACACCAAAATTTCTCGTAAATGCTAGATTTCCTATCAAAATGTTGTAAAGAAAAATTCAGAAAATAAGAATGTTGGAGTGTTTGAATATTTCTTTTTATGGTAGAAATGGATTCAACACCATAAAGGACCCCCGAGGCACCCAAAATCATGAAGTTTGATAGTTGTAACCAATATTTTAAAAAAAATATGACTATTTTGTCATAATATTACCAAAACTTCCATTATTTTATAGGTTGAGATGTGGGTTCTATAGACTACACTTATATTAAATGGACCTAAAGGTTGGAACCTTATTCAATATTTGAGCATGATGGTCATTAATTAAATGGATGCCACACATTTACCATATCATGTATTCCTATTAGAGAGAAGAGAATTTATAATATGAAGTATCCCCATTATAGAGAAGATAATTTACTATTTGAAGCATTCCCTTCAGAAAGTAGTGTATTTACCATGAAAGTTAATTTTCTGAAGGGGAAGTGGAACTACTCGTCAAGGACCCACTCCTTCGTTATTTTAGAAGTGGTGCACCACCCTCACATATCGTAAATTTCCTCCACCCATTATCAACTATCCAGTAACACAAATAAACTTTGTGTTAGAAACAAGAGTGCAGAGCCCTCCCTCTCCATTGACATCACAAGGAGATGGCCTCAACAATCCACCAATATCATGGATTTTCCACTTTAAATTATAGTTGTTTATATAAGAGAAGAGACACCCACTTATCACTGAGGTCATTTCATATGTGAAGCAAGACCAAGCACCTCGGCGATAAAACCTATAGAAAGACTAAGTAAATAAAAATGAATCATATGGGAGGAGTTAGAACCACTACCAATGGGGCTGCGCAAAGGAGGAAGAGCTATGAATGAACTAAGCATTTAATTGGTCAAGTTATGGGGTTGATACATGGGTCTAAAAGTAAGCGATGAGGCACAGAATTAATGTTGTTGTACAAGCGGACAAGACCAGTACATAACAAGAACAAAGAAATATTAAATTGGTTGCATTCTCTATGTTTGTCTTTTGTTTGAGGATCTTTTGTGTATTTTTTTTTTTTAAGTCCATATGAATGAGAAAAATCCTTTTTTAATCAAATTAAACAAAGTTACTATAGTGATTGCTTACCTCTTTCATGACATATTACACTTTTTATCTTTATGTAATGTGTCTTGAAGTCTCAAAGTCATCATATCTATTTTTCATATTATGGTTTATAGAAAATCAAGTTAACAAGAAAGTTGTGTTATACTTTAATAAATAATAAAAATTCAAGTTGTAGATACACAAAGAAAGAAATATAATTGGGGTGAATTTTTTATTTCATTTTTAATTCAATACATTGAGCTAAGTATGAAATAGAAAAAAAATTGTATACAATGTGTTGCTAAATACTTGGAATATTTGTAGAAGATGAGATGTGTAGCTATGTATAAATTATGAATAAGTTATGCATAATTATGTATGATCAAATCAATATCAATTTGAGACATTGATTTTACATTGTTCAATTGGAAAATTTGTACAAATATGACCATGGACATAATTAAATTATTAATTCTTGTAACTTTTCTATTCTCATTCATTGTGTAGGAGCCTTACTTCAAACAATAGCTAACCATATATAAATGTTCAAAACAACTATAATGAGAAAAAATAATCAACCGGGACTACCAGCGTGATTTTTCATTATGTTCCTTTGAATGTTATAATACATATTTATACATGCCAAAGCATCCAATACCATGGACTGAAAACCATCATGTCCAAAACCATGAACCAAAAACCATCACATCCAAAAACATGTGCGAAAATCATGCACAAAACCATAGGTGGGTCTGCCCAACCTAACATAGGTTCCAAAACAAAAATTTTCTGGGGCTCTACCCCAGACCCCATAGAGTAGGCTTACCTGCACCACTCAAACCCCCTGTGACCCCACCACTATGCCATCGAGACAACAAAGGGGGGGCTCTTCCCCCCCTCCAATCCCCGGTTAACTATGTGAGCTAGTCGTGGAAAGAATATAACATAAACCAACATTCTCCCACTTGTTGTTTTCTTTCCATAGGGAGCCATAAGAGAGCTTAGTCATTTATATAGCCCTGCAATGGCCACTACTTATCTACACCAAGAAAATTTCTTAGAGCTCACAGCCTTTGTCAATGCATCTGCAATATTCTTCAAATTGTCCACCTTTACCAGCAACACCTTTTTGTCTTCTATCATGTCCCTCACAAAGTGATACTGAACATCAATGTGTTTTTTCTTTGAATGATATGCAAGGTTATTTACCAAGAAAATTGCACTTTGTTTGTCACAATCTATGCTTATAGGTCCCTATATTAACCGCATAGTGTTATCCCTGCAACCAAACTGCTTCCTTGCTTGCATGAGTGGCTACCATGTACTCTGCCACTGTAGTTGATAGTGCCATTACATATTATTTCTTACTTATCTAAGTGACTACACCTCCAATAGATTAAACATACACCCACTTGTAGATCTTCTCTATTCCATATCACCAATCCAGTCTGCATCAATAAAGCCACGAAAATCCAACACTCTATGCAATCCTGCTCTTCCTTGGTAGCAGAAACCATAATCACTAGTGCCACACAAATACCTGAGAACCTGCTACACTACTCTCCAATGCTCCTTTCCTGGTTTTGACATAAACATGCTCAATACTCCCACTGCATGTGCAATGTCTGGTCTAGTACATATTATTGCATACATCAGGCTATCCACTACACTTTCATGTGGAACACGGGACATGCCCTCTTCCTATTCTTGTCTCTTGGGACACTATTCAACAGATAACTTTACACCTATAGGAATAGGAACCTTCTCCAGTTTACTATCCTGCATATTAAATCTCTGCAATATTGTCTCGACATACTTTCTCTAGTTTAACTAGAACTTCATCTTTGCCCGATCTCTTTTAATTTCCATGCCCAAAATATAGTTTGCAGCACCAAGATCTTTATGTCGAATTTGGAGGACAATTGGGTCCTCAAATCCTAGATAATTTCTATCATTTCCAACAAGCAACATATCATCCACATACAAGACCAAATAAATAACACGGTCACCAATTAATTTAAGATACACATAGTGTTTTACTTTGCTTCTGGTGAAGCCAAGTCCCCATATAAATATATCAAATTTTTGATACCACATCCTTGGTGACTGTTTTAACCCATACAGAGACTTCTTTAACTTGCATACCAGATCTTTCTTACCCTTCACCACAAAGCCTTCAGGTTGCTTCATGTAGATTTCGTCCTCCAAATCCCTATGAAGAAATGTTGTCTTCACATCCATCTATTCTACCTCAAAATCAAAATCACCAACAATAGATAAAAGTAGTCTAATAGAAGTTACCTTGGCAATAGGAGAAAAAATATCACCAAAATCAATTCCCGACACTTGGCAATAACATTTTGCTACCAACCGAGCTTTGTATTTATCCACCTTTCCTTCTATGTTTGTCTTCTTCTTGAACAATAATTTGCTTCCAATGGGTTTCCTTCCAGCTGGAAACTCCACCAAATCCCAAGCCCCATTTTTATGCAAAGATGCCATTTCATCAACCATGGCCTCTTTCTAGAGTTTTCCATCCTCTTAATCTGTTTCTTCCTCCACAATTCTGGGATCATCATTAGTAATAGATAAGGAAAAATTTTAACAGAAAGCAAATGGACTATACCTTTCTGGCTGCCTTCTTTCTCGAACTAATCTTCTCACACCTGGAGCTTGTGGCTCTTCATCTTCTGATTCCTCCTCTGCTGTAGAATTTGATTATTCGTCCTTTAGCTCAATCTCTATCTTCTCAGGTTCCTTTGGTTGGACTTCATGTTTAATAACATCTTTCACCTCTCTGAATACCACATCTCGGCTATACACAACCTTCCTTGTTGCTGGGTTCCAAAGCTTATAACCCTCTAAACCATCCTTATACCCAATAAAGATGCACTTTCTTGATCTACTATCCAGCTTGGTTCATTTCTCCTTTAGAACATGTACATATGCATCATATCCAAATACCCTCAAATGTGAAGGAGAGGGCTTCTTACCAGTCCATACCTCTTGTGGAGTTTTATCCTCCAACGTTGATGAAGGTGATCTGTTGAACAAGTAACAAGTTTTCTCTGTCGCCTTTGCCTAGAATTCCTGTCCTAACCTGGCACCACTGAGCATGCTTCTTGCCCTTTCCATCAATGTCTTGTTCATTCTTTCTGCAACTCCATTTTGTTGAGGTGTATATGGAGTAGTATTCTATCATGCTATACCACACTTCTTACAAAATTCTTCAAATTCCTTATTGCAAAACTCTCCACCATTATCTGTCCTGAGCACCTTTTTCTTCTTCTCTGTCTGGTTTTCGACAAGAGCGTTGAATTCTTTAAACATGTCAAAGACTTCATATTTCTTTTTAAGGGAATATATCCATGTATTCCTTGAGAAGTCATCTATAAATGATACATAGTGCATAGACTTACCCAGTGATGGAACCTTCACAGGTCTAAACACATCACTATGCACAAGATCTAATATATGTTTCACCCTCTTACCACAGGAGGGGAAACACACACAATTTTTCTTCACATATACACAATTTTCACAAAAATCAAAATCTAGAGAGCTATTACTCATACCTTCTACCATACATTTACCATGAAGTATTCCAAGGTCCTTCTCTCCAATATGTCCAAGCCTTTGATGACACAACATGGTCTTCTCTCCAGAGACCACTAGATTTTCTGCTCCATGTTCAGGAACCACAGAATTGTTGCACCCATCAACAACCATGTTACCTTGTAGCTTCTACAGAGTTCCAATCCAAACTCCCCACATCATTACTAGTGCTCCCTGAACCATCTTGCAGGTATCCTTCTTGAACACTATCTTTACACCTGCATCATCTAGCTTGATTACAGAAATCAAATTTCTAGCTAATTTGGGAATATGTAGGACACTCAGAAGTGTTCTAACCCTTCCACCTTGAAACTTCAACTTTACTTTTCCATGAACAAACATTCTAGCCTTTCTATCATCCCTGTTGGGTGTAGTGCGTGATTATTTAGAGGTCTTTGTTTCAGCCGGATGTATACCCTAGGAAGTTTGTACACCCCTCCATGCCGGGGGGTGCGAGGGTGACTTTTCCCCCCCACAGGGGTTCGAGGCAGTCGATCCCCCCTGGCTGGGGGGTCCAGAGGCCAACGGTCCCTTAGCAGGGGTTTTGGGGGTAGTGCCCTCGAAGCTAAAAACATATGTAAAGTTGGCTTGTAAAAGTATAGTAATTTCTAGTCAATCTAGGTCGTTCATTAGGTAGATGATCTAACGGTAGAAATTATGTTTAGATTAGGGTTTTTTTTTCCCTAGAAGGCAACCCATTTCTATGTATGAGGGCATTGTATTGAGGCTGTGATATAGATGTGTATTCTCTTAGCGAGAAACAGAGAGGTGAGGCTGTGAGAGAGAACAAAGGACATTACAGTGGATTTGTTGTAGGTTGTGTCTCTTCATTTTGTTGGATAATAGAAAGGAAGGACTGGCTGTTCCAGGTGGACATAGCCCAAACTGGGTGAACCAGGTATACCTGTCTCTCTTGTTTTATGCATTTTTTGTGTTTATATTTCTGCAATATTTTATGTGTTCCATTGCTCTGTAATATATAATATTATAACAATTGGTATCAGAGGCAAAGGTCTATTTGGCTAATAAACTCACAGGAAAGAAGGGTTCCTCATTCAAGTGGGAGTAATGACGGAAGATGGTAAGTTTAGGGTCGAGAAATTTAATGGCCAAAAATTCTCATTGTGGAAGATGCAAATGGAAGATTATATGTATCAGAAAGATCTATACCTACCATTGGGTGGAAAAACAAAGATGTCGACAGGTATGACAGATTAAGAATGGAACCTTCTCGATAGAAAGGCACTTGGAATAGTACGGTTGTGCCTTGTAGCATCGGTCTCCTTCAACATTTCAAAGGAAACAATGATAGAGGGTTTGATTAAGGCATTGGAGAAAATATATGAAAAACCCTCGGCCTCAAACAAGGTATTTCTTATGAAACAATTATTTAATATGAAGATGTCGGAAGGTGGATCTGTTGCAGACCATTTAAATGATTTTAATACTATTACAAGTCAGTTATGTTCTGTAGGGGTAAAATTTGATGATGAAGTTAGGGATTTTTTATTCTTGTGCTCATTGCTAGAAAGTTGGAATGGTTTAGTAATGGCCATTAGTAACTCTATTTCTAGATCTGGTACTTTAAAGTTTGATGATGTTGTCCATGCTATCCTTAGCGAATAAATGCGACGGAAAAGCTTCGGTGAGACATCGGGTAATTCTTTGAGTGCAAAGTCTAGGGGAAGAAAATTGGAAAGAGGAAATAGCTTAGGATATCGTAGTAAATCAAGGAAAGGCAGATCCAAGTCCAAATCGGGGATAGTGTGCTGCAAATGCAGAAAGAAAGGACACCTAAAGAAAGACTGTAGATCTTGAAAGGGAAAAGAAGGAGATGCACAGGAAGAAAACAATCATGAAGCAAATGTGACGGGTGAGGTGTTACAAGATGCTTTGATTCTTTCTTTCGAAGATATTACTTATTCCTGGGTGGTAGATTTAGGGGGCTCATTGCATGCCACACCTGATAGGAAATATGTTCATGACTATGCTCAAGGAGATTTTGGACAAGTCCATTTAGGTGATGATAAACCCTGTAAAATTGTTGGAATGGGTAAGGTTCTTGTAAAAAAACAAAATGGAAACCAATGGCTACTAAAGAAGGTAAGGCATGTTCCAGATTTGAAGAAAAATCTGATTTCAGCAGGGTAGTTAGGTAGTGAAGGTTGTCTGACAAATTTCATAGATAAAGCTTGGAAGGTCACCAAAGGAGCCCGAGTAGAAAAATATGATTTCAACAGGGCAGTTAGGTGGTGAAAGTTGTGTGACAACTTTCACAAATAAAGCTTGGAAGGTCACCAAAGGATCCCTGGTAATAACAAATGCCTAAAAGGTTGGTACATTGTATTTATGCAATGGTATTTCTAACTCTATTAATGCTTTAACTTCAAAAGGAGCAGATGCAGCATTATGGCATCATAGGCTCAAACACATGATTGAAAAGGGGATGAAGATTCTTCGCTCATGGAATTTGTTGCCGAGTTTGAAGAATGTTGATTTGGACTTCTGTGAGAATTGCATTTATGGAAAGTAGAAGAGAGTCAGATTTCTTAGAGTTGGGAAAGAAAAGAAGAGCGAAAAATTAGAGCTTGTGCATACAGATGTATGGGGACTTTCTCAGGTATCATCTCTCGGTGGCTCTCATTATTATGTTACTTTTATTGATGATGCAACTAAAAAAACTTGGATTTATTATATTAGGAATAAATATGATGTATTTGATACTTTCAAGAAATGGAAAGCTTCGGTTGAGATTGAGACATGAAAGAAATTGAAGTGTCTCAGATTATACAATGGAGGTGAATATTGCAGCAAAGAGTTTGATAGGTACTCTTCAGAGCATGGAATCCACAGAGAGAAAATAGTTCCAAGAACACCACAAGAAAATGGTGTGTCAAAAAGGATGAACAGAACAATCATGGAGTGTGCAAGGTGCATGAGATTGTACGCAAGATTGCCTTTACAATTTTGGGCAGATGCTATAGATACTGTTGTTTATCTAATTAACAGAGGGACTTCAAGTTCCTTGGATGGTGGTATTCCAGAGGAAGCATGGACAAGTAAAAAGGTAAACTACTCTTTTTTAAAGCCTTTTGGTTGTGAGGCCTTTGTCCATATTAATAAAGAAAATAGAACAAAGCTTGAGGCAAAGTCAAAGAAATGTACCTTTATTGGATATGGTGTTAATGATTTTGGTTATCGCTTATATTTTTTCCACTTGAAAAATCCATAATTTTTCATTAAGTCATAGAAAAATTACATATTGTAGATGTTGTTGCATATGTTGTAACTGAGTCACCACAGACTGTCACAAAAAAGGAACTATTAGTTGTCCAGATACACCATGCAGGGCGATCTGCCATATTATTAATTTTGATAATCTTGTATATGCCTGTATAAGCCTATATATAAGCCACACAGGGCTCTTTCAAAATAGAAAAACTATTTATACAAGTCTATGTACATTTACAAATTTTTTGATGTTTAAACAGTATTAACAAAAAAAAGCTAGTGATCAGGGGGTAATGTCCCTCTGGTAATGTTGGTCTATATATGGCCGATGAAAATAACAATATTCATTTGTCCCCCTCTGCTCTTGTATCAACCACTCTCCTTTGGGTAATGTCGAGGCCTCCTTGGATAGTTGGTCAGCACTGCAGTTATGCTCCCTGTAGATATGATTGCAAGAGATATTGTTAAATTCAGCCTTGAATATGTTTACTTCATTCAATATATTACTAGGTGTGTGTATGTGACATGCAATAATACCATTGAACCAGTTCATGATGATCTTTGAGTCCCCAAAAATATTTAAATTGATGCAATGGTGCCCCAAGGAGAAATGAAGTAGGTGACGGAGGGTAGTGAGTTCCGCGAAATTATTTGTTCTAGCTCCTAAACCCATCTTGATTTTGAAGTAATGTTGATCACTGATATAAAGAATGAAACCTCCACCACATCCCCATTGATTTGCAGTGCAATCAAAGAAATCCCAAGGAGTGCTTTTGTCAATGATAGGAGGGGCATGTGGTCTATGCTCTCTGGGTCGCGGAGGGTCAGGAAATTCATTATATGCTGAGATTATACTAGCCGCAATGTGTGGCCAATGCACTGGTCTGTTATCAAATATGAACTAATTACGGGCCAGCCAGATATACCAACTGACAATCAAGGGAATGCACTATAGTTTGGAACCCTTATGTCTTTAGACCAGTAATCCCAAGCACTACCAAGGTCATTTCTAATCCATTTCCTAGTAAATCGAATAGAGGAGGATAAGTCTTGCCACAGAGAGTGAAGGGAGGTACAATGCAGAAAGAGATGATCGGTCGATTCGGATGAACATTTGCATAGAATACACCAGATTGGCCCATAAAAAGATCTATGTAGAAGGTGTTCCCCCGTGGGTACTTTATCTCTGAGAATACACCAGAAGAATAATCTGATGCATGACAGTGCTGTGAGTTTCCAAATGTTTCTCCACCAGCTTGAAATCTGTTCTGGCCTTTTGTGTTGAATCAAGGAAATATATCTTGACTTTGGAGAGTATATGCCACTCTGCCTAACACCATATTAGTTCATCCGGACCCTCTTTTATCCCGATGTGAGATTCAATTAGCAAAGATATATAATCCTACCATTCCTGGTGCCATCGAGGGGGTAGATTAAGTAGACGAGTAGATTTCCATACTTGTGAAAAAATGCCTGAGTTTTGTGGATCTGTAATGTGTGAGATAACCCTGATCTCTTCAGCATGGAGATATTGTATGAGGTCTCTAGAAATAAGATGTCTTCCACCACCTCTAATCCATGGATCCAGGCCAATCCGAGCCAGGGAACCATCATTTATTCTCCGCACCAGATTGTCTCTAATATGTGGTAGGGAATGAATAAATGCCTTCCACACTGATGAGATGTCTGTTGTCGGCCAACTAGTCAGTCAAATTCAATCCATAATATTCTATGGCTAGATGTATTTATGATATGAGATATAGGTCCATAGATTCTAACCAGTCAACAGGGTCCAGCCCATTTTCGCTCCAAGGGCTTGTGTAAAAAGAGGGAGATATTTTAAACCCCATGCTCCTCACTTCTTTGGTAATGAAATCTTTCTCCAACTAATACAGGCAATTTTTTTTTCTTGATTCCCATCCCAAAGGTATAAATTGCATAGCTACTATAGACGAGATAGGATATTCCTGTGGATCCATGCAAGTGCCATCCAGAAAACTGGGGTAGCTTCCAGGACTGATTTGATAAGAACAAGCCTGCCCACCCTGGATAAATATCTGTGACTCCAGATTGTCAGTCTCTTCTCTAGTTTCGTGATAAGCCAGACCCAATCTGCAATCTTCTGACATGTAGGTTTTAGCCAGAATCCTAGATATTTCAGACCTCTATCCATAGGGTGATTACCATAAGGAAAGAGCTCATGTGCAAATTGGGATTCATGGATAGATGTTCAAGCAAAAGTGATGGTAGATTTTGATTTGTTAGCAAGCATCCTAGTGGCTGACGAGAAGAGGAGTAGAATCTTGGAGAAAGTACGGGAGTCTTGAATGCTACCATCCAGCATGATAATCACGTCATCCACAAATAGGAGATGAGTAAGAAAACAATCTTCAGAAATCTTGAGGCCACAAAGGTCTCCTTCCCTCTTAGCTGATGCAATTAGGCGATTAAGACCTTCCATGACAATAAGAAAGAGGAGAGGAGATAGAGGGCAGCCTTGCCTTAGCCCCCTTTTAGAGTGGAATAAATGAGAAGCAGAGCCATTTATGAGGACACTGGAAGTGGGTGTGGTAATGCAGGCCATGATCCATGTAATGTAATTATGAGGAAATCCCAAATGGGTGAGAAGCATCTTAATGTAAAGCCAGCTGACTCTATCAAAAGCTTTGGATAGATCAATTTTAAGAATGATGCCCTTTAGATGTCTGGTCCAAATTGAATGGATGGCTTCCTGAGCTGATCCAATGGTTTCATGAATCTGTCTGGAATCAAGGAAGGCAAACTGTTGAGGTGCAATATGCTGGGAGAGGATAGGTCTGAGCCTATTAGCAATGATCTTAGATATAATCTTGTATACGCAGTTGCACAAGGATATAGGCCTATAATCATCGAATGGGGATGGAATGCCAGACTTTGGAATGAGGGCAATGAAAGTCGAGTTGATGGCATGGTATAAAGATCCTGTAGTTCTACTCTCCTCTACAACTTTCAATAGGTCCTACCCCAAGATCTCATAGAAAGCAAGATAGAATTCAATGGTGTAGCCATCCGGGCCTGGACTCTTGTCATTCTTGAACCATTTTAGCATACCTTCAAATTCCCCAAAAGTGACTAGAGCATAAAGCTCTTCTACTTCATCTTCATTGACAAATCTTGGAAAGTGACCAGCCACATTGATAATATCAACAAGATCTGCTCCAAGAGGACTCTTATATAGGTTCTGGAAGTGAGTAGTGCCAAGGTGGGAGAGCTTTTTGAAGGAATCCGCAAAGACTCCCTTTGGTAGAGGGAGATTCCAAATGGTATTAGAAACCTTTCTCCCCTTTGTGAAGTTTTGAAAGAATCTAATGTTGTCATCACCATATTTCAGCCAAATGGCTCTACTCCTTAGTCTCAGGGATTCGCCGCGCTGTTTTAGTATGTGTACCTTCTGATTTTCCAACTCAATTAAATGTGCCTTTTCTTCCACAGAGATGAAACCTAGGCTTCTCTCATCAAGCAATGAGCTCAACTCAAATTCAATTTGGGTCAGCTGTGAGTTCTCCCGAAGTAACTTCTCCCTAGCCCAAATTAATAGAGAGGTGTTTTAGCTTGGAAAGTTTATTACAAAACCTTTTGCCAATGATTCTGCTCTATTGATGGTGTTGGTAGTCCAGAATTCCGCAACCAAATTAATGTAGGCAGGGTCCTGCAACCAGACATGGTTGAATTTTAATGGGGCTTTATGTTTTTGATGAGGTCCAAGGATCTCCAGATAGATGGTGAGTGAT
>Ga0115842_100641_pt1 | contig 14258 bp, 14 predicted proteins | sample InSIn2SAF170_2_FD_83856 | JGI IMG/M metagenome (GOLD analysis project Ga0115842, IMG submission 83856)
CCTTCCTTCTAACACGAGCTGGCGAAGAGGTGAAGGCTCGAACCCAACGTCAATTTCAGGACATGGAGACAGCTATCGACTACTTTGATCGAAAGAAGTTCGAGGCTGCCAGAGCCAACATCATATCTAGCCACAATTTGGAGATTGCTAAGCTAGCTCAGTTGACAGATGGAATCTACGACGCAGACCCATGGAAGGTGACATAAATACAACTTGTCTGCAAGTCTAACAGATAGGGAAGTTAAAGGATTCTATGACTATTCAAGGATGGTGATGAAGGACAAATATTACAGCTGAGGAGCGCTGGAGACATGAAATGGTAGCCTCAGAGCTAGGGCACTTAGCAGATATCAAGAAAAAGTCGGTGCGAATAATCCTCTCCTATCAGGTATTGCATTGCGTAAGCGAGGATCCGGACATGGATTTCCTGATACAGGCTAATGCTGTGAACAGTATGAAAGCACTATAGCATTGGACGTAGGGCTCAATTCAAAGCAGGTAGAGAATTCTATGAGCAGCACCCGTCTTCACGAAATGAAAAGTGAACATCAGTGTCATGTCAAAAATGTACCGAACAAAGAAACTGACTAAGATATAGATCGGCTGGTGCCCTGGTCGTCACGAGTGACAGTGGAGGGCACCGGGGCTCCGTTGGTAGGGTATATACATAATGCAAACGCGTGCGTTGGTCTACCCTGCACCCCATCATCTTTGTCTTCAGACCAGATCCATCTTGGTAATTCCTTCTTGAGCACATCACAACCTTACCTATCAGCAGAGCGACCGATCTTACCACACATTCAAAGTCAAGGACTGATAGACCTCAAAAGTCCAGTCGCCTACTCAGCAGCGCAGTCAATTGACCACGCCACCACAACGTCGTCGCTAGAGAAAATGTCGACTACAAGTTTGACCAGTGTCACACCGCTGAGTCTGGCCAAAAGCCAGCAGCAGAGTCGATTGCTCTGTTTGTCTGCCGAACTACGGCTGATGATACTTCGAGAGCTGCTGGTCCATCCGGGTGCCATAAAAGCTCGTGAGGAATATGAGAAGTCAGACACGAACAAGATGTCAACGACACCGGAACCGACCACGGACCAGTCAGCGAACGAAGTAATGGGAAGGTCAAAGACGCCAGAGGTCGAACAAAGCCAGAACAGAATAGAACAAAGCGTCAAGGAAGTTCAAGGCTATCACCTTACTCCTGCTATTCTTCGAACATGCCAAATTTTGTTCTGGGAAGGGCTCCCGCTGCTGTACAGCGAAAATACTCTAGGATTGAACGGGAATAAAACCCAGTTTTGTGGCTCGATTTTGGCATACGGACGAGATCCGATGCTCGTCATCGATGCTCACGACGGCAACATCTTGATTGATATGGAATGGAACTATGGACCTGGTTTCTGGAACTCTAAGATGCTCAATGACGCACAAAAATTTGCAGCTCGATTCTCTCGTTTCGAGATCGACATGCCGATTGATGAGTCTCAGTTCGTTGGCTCTCGACTAAGGAAGTTCATCAGCAAGTTGCAGTCTAGACTCATCAAGTCCAACTCCTTCGTACACATCAAGCTGGCAGATGCTGGCAACTCACAAAACGCGAAATTAGCAAGGAATATAATCAAGAAGTTCACAGTCGTCCGATGCAAAGAATTCCGAGTGACAGGTTGTGGTTGTGGTGAAGAGCTCAGCAAAGAAGTTGCCGAGTTGGTCATGAGTGATAAGCCGATTATCAATTTGGGAAACTCTTTAGCAAGACTGAATCAGATCCGAAATTACTTACTGCTTGTCAGTAAGGTAAATGAGCCGGCACATGAATTGTTCGGCGTTCTTGTGCAAGCGGTTGACAACATCGATGTCGAGGCATTTGAGGCGACTAGATCCAAGATTCTGGAATTGTTCAGAGCAGAAATTGAGAAGCTGAACAAGATGCAAGATGGTGTGTTCAAGGATGACACATGGAGACTTGATAGCAGTTGAGATAGCGGACTCATACTGGAGAAACACTGCATTCAGACTCTCGAATGGTTCTAAAGGAAGCTCTGGGCCAACCAAAAGTATATGAACCACCATGAGGAGGACGCCATAAAGCTGCTAAGCACTCCAGTTGGTGGTACTATGCTAGCATTTACTTCATAAACTCACCATGTATTTCTGCATACTGTAATTGTGTACCGCACAGAGAGCTGTGGCGTTGCTAAGCTCAACACTCTCTAGCAATACAAGACGTGATTGGGCTGTTCGGATTGATCTACATAAGGTTTGTGGGGAAGCTACATCTAAGCAGACGTACGCGATCCCGATACCTACTACTGTATTGTAGGTACTGTATAAGCTGCTTTCGGCCCCCAATTTGTGTTGGCTAATAGCTATTGTACATGTACATGGATATAGTTCTATCTACTGTACGTAGCCCGTGTCAGTGACGTACCAGAATAATCCTCTCGGCGTCTAAAATGTGACTACCCGATCGTCTCCACTTTTAGGTCACCCACGTATACGTTTCTCTATGTATAGTAAACTATAGTAATGAGATAATGATTTATAATATCTAGGTCATTGAGTACGTGCATTAATGAATGTAAGATTGTAATATCGTCTACTATCGAGTTCAATACTGAGACCTATAAGCTTACGGTACCTTTATCGTAGCTTCTGAACAGCAACTACACATTATGATGGCTGCAGAAACAGCTACCATAGGGACGCTCTAAGCGCCCTGCGCTCATACAGGAACTTAGCATTACCCGGGTCACTGGTCGAACTGCAGATGTACTTGTACGTGGTCGCCAGTAGAAGCGCCCCGAACATTAAGGTATTGAACAACGCGAAACACTAGTGTGGCACAATCGACTTCCGCATCAGAGGGTCACATTTTAGACGCCGAGAGGATACGCCGCAACACACATACACCCAGCTAACTGCCCTGTACTCAACCTCAATACTTTTTCCACGGTTCGTGAGAATGCTGTACACCTTGTTACCACCCGTGACACCTGGTCGTGAGAGCGATCGAGCGAGAAGCCTTCTAACAAAACCTTCCGGCGCATACCTCTTTCAGCGACGTCGGGAGGTTACCACTCTGCAAACCTCAGCCTCCACCAACGTCCAATATCAGCCGATCAACATTTCCTTTGCATGTTACAAACATGCTACCCAGTGAACGCATGGCGTACAACAAGAATGATGTGCCTTTGATCAACCTACAACCTTTCCACCCTCGCACCAACTACGCTCGAATACCTGACGACAATGCGCAAGACTATAAAAGTCTGCCGTCAGCCTTTTCATCCTATACTGGGTACGGTGAGGTAGCACCTGGTGCAAAACACATGTACAGGTCTTGTTAACAGCTTCCCTTCCCGACCTTGACTGACCGTCTGGCAGCAAGTTCACTTATGAGGCGTCAAAGCTACATGGTTGTCCGGGTTTGCCATCCGAGCAAGACAATCACGGATGGCGGAAGACTGTTATCACTGGCGCTATCACCGCGACTGTCGTTCTTCTGATCAATCTGGTGTTTCTCATCGTGAGCCTTGCTCGCTCTCCACCCACTGGTGGCCTCGGTGTCCTTTACACAGGCGATTGCAAGCTCGTGCGGTACTGGGACACTATTTTGCACGTGCTCATCAACATACTGGGAACCATCCTTCTTGCCGCTAGCAGCTTTGCTATGCAATGCCTCAGTTCTCCAACCCGCTCAGAAGTTGATCAAGCTCACGCCCAAAAAATATCCCTTGACATTGGTCTTGTCAGTCTAAGGAATTTACGCCATCTGGATTGGAGGAAGGGTGTATTATGGTGGACACTTGCATTAAGCACCTTGCCACTACATCTGTTGTAAGTTTGCTTCATCAAGTTGAGGGCAACAATTACTTGCCTTTGGTACCAAATCTTTTGCTGACTTGCCTATTTGAAGATGGAATTCTGCGGTTATCTCAACCACTGGAGCCCACGAGTACTCAACTATCGTTGTCACTGAGGGCTTCCTGTCTGGTGATCCATTCTTGGATCCTCTTCCTCTTGGCTGTGATAGCCATGGAGTTTACAGTAACACCTCGTCCTTCACCTCAATTTATTCATCATACCGGGAAGGCAACTACAGTCAAAGGCTTAGTCCTGTCGACTGCATAAACGCGTACGCTACTAGTTTCATAACCGATCGACGAAATCTCCTCGCTATCACTACTCCAGTGAATGGTTCCACTAGAATGACTCCGAATTGTGCGTTTAATATTTCAAGCGAGGACTACGAGTACGAGCGGGCCCCCCTATGGAATGGCTCCAGTGTTATCGCATTCAAGAATCAAGAGGACAACTCCAATTATTGGTGGTTATGTCACGGCTATGATGCTTTCTGGAAGGAATCGAACGGTGACACGTACTGCGATCGTGCCATGGCCCAGCGTTTGCTCGCTAACAATGGTACGTGGTACATAAGTCTGTCTCTAAACGACATTGACTCACCTTATCCGGTGGAGTATTGTTTAAGCGAAGATCAGGTACCGCAGAAATGTACGTTGCAATATGGCTCCTCTATTCTGGGACTGGTTGTTGCCTGCAATATCGTTAAAATCATCGCTATGATTGCCACAGCTCGCCTCTTGTGGAACCTAGACGAGCCGATCTTTGCCACAGTCGGTGACGCTCTTGCCTCGTATCTGGAGCGCCCCGACAACACAACAGTTGGTTGGTGTCTCATGGGTGGCAAGCAAGTAAAATCATGGCGTGAAGGCAAACTGGAGCAGCATCAGCAAGTTTTTCACGACTCATTTCGGAGCAAGCGACTATTTTCGGCCACGTCCAAGACCCGATGGTACACCACTATTGGCCTCTGTGTCTTATATCTAGGCGTCGGCATCGGACTCTATTTCGCATGCATGGGAGAAGCAGGACATACCTTTACCAAATCACAAATATGGGCACTCGGTATCGGCAGTGTCACTGCTGGCACAACACTGGGTGATCTAGGTCTGATACCGGACATACTGTTCGCCAATTCGTTTCAATTGGCTCTATCAGCTACCTATTTGCTGTATAATTCGCTTTACACAGCACAGTGCGGCGCGATTGAATGGGCATCATACACAATCAAAAGGAGGCCCTTACGAGTCACGTATCCGCGTGGACAACAGCGCTCGACTTATTGGTTGCAACTTCCATATGCGTATGGAATCCCTCTCACGCTACTTCTGGTTTTGATGCACTTTCTGATATCCCAAGCGATATTTCTTTCACGTGTTGAATGGTATAACGCAGCTGGTCAAGCTGATGCCGGAAATTACAATCTGGAAACCTCCGGCGAGATTTTAGGCATCGGCTACTCACCCGTCGGCATCTTGATCAGTTGTTGTGTCGGAGGTTTGCTGATCTCCTTACAGCTTTTTCACAGCCTTCGACCACTGAAGACGCCGATTCCATTACATCTTAATCAGAGTGTTGCTATAAGTGCAGCCTGTCAGCCAAGAACAGATATGGACAGCGGAAGAGGGATCAAGTCCAAGTCTACAACCAACTTGGCACTGGTACCTGTAATGTGGGGGGCTACGATTCAGCCGACTGACGAAAATGAGGTTGGCCATTGCTCCTTCACAGCAGACCAGGTGGGCATGCCTGAAAATGAAAGGAGGTACCAGGGGCGCCCCGGTTCATCTTTCGACAAAGCGAATCGCCAGGCCTGCCTATCAGTGAACTCGAGCTATATACCTTTGATACATAGATAGCCTGTAAGGAGTAGAGGACTCCTTCTGATCTTGGGGAAAGACAAACCATGTATAGACCATACTAATTGAAATTCACGCATTATTTACAGTGTCTCGAGTACGGCATAAGCGAGCTTAAGATGAACACCATCACAGGTGAACACCATCACAGATGGGCAGATTGCTATCGCAGTGCTGTTGCGATGTAGGGATTGGGCTTTGGGTATGCTGTGTGTTGCACACTTCTGGACGTACAGGCATCGTAGTCACGAATTTTTAGTCATGGAAGCACACAAGCCAGGTTTGTACCGATAATTTTATGTCTCTCCGGCGGCACGCCCCACAAAGTACAGAGAAGTAAGTTAAGGTCAAGATTGCCTGATTTTTGGGGCAATTGAACATTTGTTATCCCTGCATATGTCCTGAAACGTGATAGCTTCCCCTACCTTATCGATAAAGAACAAGAAGTGATGATCGGCGGGGCATCGGACCATCCCTCGGAAAGCGCCTTGCCTTGCATCTGCCTACCTGCCTGCGCCCGCAGTCACATGAAACTCACATGCTCTCTGGCGCTCCAGCGGTTGATTCACCTTGTTACCTTGACATTCTTTGTTCGTTCTTCTTTGATTGTCACCATCTTGGGATACGTACTGTTTGCTATATTAAATTCACTCCAACTCGGCTAAACCAGTGTACTTTCTTACCACCTCATATTCTTGCGCAACCACTCCAACACAACTGATAGTACATGGGCCTACACAACCTTGTGTCAAGTTGATTTGAGGGTCCGCACCGATGTTCGCTTCAAAGCGTTTAGCCAAGGTTCATAGACCGCCGTCTTCCTTGGAAAACACACCACTAATGAAACCAACCAGGAACTACAAAAGGCTCGCCAGAAACTCCCGCCCGGCATAAGTCTCGTCAGAGCAGATGACTTAAGGACCTGGGAGCTAGATATATGCGTTCTAGATAACAATCCCATATACGCAAACCAAATCTTTCGACTAGTATTCATATTCACCGACAACTACCCTATCGAACCTCCCGAAGTCACATTCCTATACGTTCCACCCAGCCCATCCACATCGACATCCAATTCCAACTCCAACAGACCAATCATACCACAAGAAAGATCAACACCGCAACCACAACAAAACAACATAATAGACCTAACCCAAGACCCCGACGACGACGGTCCACCAATCTCAATCCCAGGCTCCTTCTCCCCCTCCCAACCTCAACCGTCACACTCACAACCCTCAACTCAAACGGACACAGGTTACCGCCCTATCCCGCTCCACCCACACATCTACACAAACGGTATAATATGTCTCGACCTCCTCGGCACGGCAGGCTGGTCCCCTGTCCAATCCGTCGAAAGTGTAGCCATGTCCCTTCAATCCATGCTGACAGGAAACCACAAAGCCGAGCGGCCGCAAGGAGACAAGGAGTTTTGCGCGAGTATGGGTCCCAGGGGCAAAGATGGGTGGAAGAGTGGGGGCGCGTGGGGGAGAAGGGGTTTGAGGGATGTGCGGTTTGAATATGATGATGAGACTGTGTGATAGACTTTACTTTTCGGGACTGGTAGTTTGGACAATGCAGGCATTTAATGGGGAATATGATTAGAGATAACGCACGAAATTTGGGAATATGGCTGGGGGCGTTGGGACGAGCATTGGGCCGTGGTCAGCGGTTACGCAGGAGCAGGTTTTGGTCTGGCTTGAGTTGAATTTTATCTTGCATTCTGGGAGTTAACGAATTCTATGGATGGGTCTGAAAGCGCCTGAACACGCGGGTACCTGGCTAGAATTGGAACATCACATCACATCACATTATCTCAAAGAACATAAGCATCAAGTACTGATACAAGCAAACAAGCAAATAAGCCATTCGTTGTTATCAACCTATTCATACATGCCACACTCTTTAGAATTGTACATCCAGAGTTACAGTACAAATGGGCTTCCGTTCGTTTATCTGCGCAGCCATGTTCTCGCTGGCTTCGCATTTCATACAGCAACAGTTGGATTCTAAGCTAAACAGTGGTCTGCGTGAGAAATTGACTGCTTACTATTCAAGCCGTTTGATAAACGCCGTGAAGACTTCTGGTGCTTGTGGTTTTACTTACGATACCCGCCACAGTTGGTAGTTTTTGTGAACGGATTGACTCTCGGTCATAAGTAGATAGATACAAGGAGGATTCATGGATTGACTTTCATTCGTGGAGGGTAGCACTAGTTACAGTATATTCATGCTTGTTTTGGGTTCGGATAAGGCAAATGTAGGAGTTAAGGTATTTGTATACGCTTGGTCAAGTACGTTCGTATCGTGATGTGAAGTGATTGGCTATCAGGCAAGCTATCTGGTGGTCACGCAGTAAGGTGGGTATGTTCAGGTCCTGGCTGTGTTCGTTCTCATGTTCGTTGGCATCTCAATGATTAGGAGTTATTGAGAAATGAGTCTCGGGTCCTATATAACCTCTGTAGAACATGTACATCCTACTTCTTGTCTTTCCATGAATCGGCATCGTATACACCATCCCTCACCTTCGTCATGTCATCTAATAGGAGGTCAAAAGCACCCATGATCTCTTTCCTGGCAGTTTCGAACAACAACACATTTCCTTCATCAACGGCCTGCTCCGCTTCGCTCCAGCCAGCCCAATCGTATTCGTCATCAGAGTTATAGCGCTCCAAGAGTTCCCATATATCGGACAATTTCTCACGAGCTGTTTGCAAGTCGACAAATGGTTGGCCACTTATGATGACCCTGGTCATAGCTTCAGCTCGGTCGGGATCAACGCCAGTGATACTGAAACTTCTACATCGTAAGCGCTGGAGACACCGTAGTAGATATTCCGTGCTGTTACTGTCCGAAACATATGATATCTCATCAATTTCAACGTGAAGAAATGAGCCGGACAAGAGTGGTTGAAGTTGGTCAAACATGTTTCTGATTAGCAATTGTGGTAACCAATAGTCAGTGCTGAGGGTTATGTTCAACTCAAACTTGCAGAATTTCTTCGCTAGAGTCATTGCTCGTTGATTTACCACGACGGTTCCCCAGCTCCCCCCACCTGATGTCCTGCTGAAATTGCTGAGGTCGTAGAGTTCTAGTACTGGGTTGGCACTGTAGATATCCATAGCCATGATCGTAGCTCCACACTGCATTTTCCCGCTCCTGAGGTAGCTTTTTCTACCAGAAGAGAGCCCTAAAGTGTTTTCGTGGTATAGAACTGGCAGCCCGTCCTCGTAAAACTGCTGACAGGTCCTCAGGATAGCTGGAGTGAGGTGGTACCCCTGCACGCTCGGCGATCTCTGTGCTGTAATTACTCGATGGACTGTTTTTGCATCTGGATTTGCTCTAGTGTTGCGTGGCACCAATTTTATCGGCTCTATCTTCGCAAGCGCCACATCTACCTCGGTGGATCGCATAGGCGCCGGCCTCCTGTAACGGTCTCGTGTCGTCAATGGTTTTGGACTGACCAACAAGTGTCGAAGAATCATTAAGCGCAGCTCCGCTGGAAGATTGACCAGAGTACTGCAGCCATGGCTAGCCTTTGGCCGGGAGGGGATGACACTGCTCAGCTTGCTCTTTACAGAATGTGGTGGTGTAAGAGGTGTGTTGAGATCAGATCCAGTGCTAAGGCCATGGCCGAGCCTAGATCGAGAAGAATCCGCCTCAGGTTGAAATTTGGACATGTCGACGAGCAGTTGGTTCTCAGCCTGTGTAAGATGTCCTCAATGCATAGAACGATGGGTTTCAAGCTCTTGAATGACTATTCGTTGGGAGGTAGGAGAGGCCTAAACTTTGACATGACTCGGACAAAACAAGAATTAGTAGAGGAAGGGTACGTGCACGTCGAGATGCAAGAGATCAGAGAGGAATCGCATCTAGCTTGCGAAAATGAAAAGGCTGGCGGAGATGGCAAGTGAAAATGGAAGTAGCATGGACGTGTCTTGGTAATCGCAACTGGCACAGCTGGAAACCTCGAGATACGAGTTGCTTTCACTTCATCGTGAAACGGCTAGAACATCTAAAGTGATTGGTAAATTAGATTGTTTATTACTATTATGTGTTTGTGTTAACCTTGAAGCGACGTCTCGATTGTGGAGTTTTGTCGAACCCTGATTGGGTGTAGCTTGGTTCAACGGCATCGATATGAACCATAGCGGGTGGGTGATACATATGTGAATCATCAGCTTGTTGATAGGGCATGTATTGTAGCGCTATGTTTGGCAGTACGAAGGAAACTCCAGCAAGCGCAATGGCTAGTCACCAGTGCTTGAAGGACTCGTATGGGATTATGTACAACCAGGGATGTAAGCGTTTGCCCATGACATCTACCCGAAAACGGTAACTCAGCAGCTACATCGCTCTGCGTTTCTGCTCACACTTATCCACTATCACTCAACCTTTCCGCTATTGAGACCCATCTGTAGTTCAGTACTCGACGAGCCAGCTTTACTCCAGCTGCACTAGATAGCAAAACACCTACTCCAACCCTAAACGAGCCTTACATGAATTCATCTCAATCTTCTTCACTTCCACACATCGTCCGCACAGGCATCATTCTTCATCTTTTCAAGCCTCAATCTCCCCTCATCATCGGCCATCTCGAAGATTTCAGCTCTTACTTTCCTGAATCTGACCACATCACCTTCGGTCGCTGCATCCCCTAACTCCTTAAATTTGGGCAAGTGCCTCCAAATCTTCGTCCGTCGACTACATTCGTCTAGGAAGAACTTGATTTCCTTAAGACCAGGACTTTCAAATGATGGAAACAGATTGATGACCGGCTCCCTGCTCGTAGCGATCTTCACGATGCTTTCAGCGAGCTCAGAAAGAACTCCTTCGATGACCATATCGCTGCACCGGAGACGTTTGAAGCCCTGCAACAACCGATCCATTGCGTCTGTCATTTCTGCTGACATGCCATTCGACATGATAACAACCCGAACATAGCAATTAGCGAAAAGTGTCTGCAGATATCCGATGAAGCTCCCGGTGTGATCGATAGCACTGCCGTAGTAGTAGTCAAAGGTACAGACTTCGACATTGAACCTTCCGAATTTGTACGCCAAGTCTTGGACATAAGAGCTGCCCAGCGACGATCGATAATCACTTATGTGAAATATGGGATCCTCCTTGCAAGCGTAGATGGCGAGCCGCACTGGGTCTTGGGGATACCAATTGCCGTCAGAGTCTGTAGAATCATGAACGACCAGTCCCAACGTATTTTCGCGGTACAGTATCGCTAGTCCATCATCGAGAAGACGCTGGCTGCACCTGAGGACAACCGGATACAGATGATATCCTTTGACTGTTTCCGTCTTTGGCGCAGTACTCACCTGGGTCTTGTCTGCTGGCACTTTCTGCTTTGCCTTCCGCGGCAGCGAAGCTCTCTCCCGCTTCTTGGTCGAAGGAGTTTGGGTCTGTAGCGTGGCGTTCGGTCTAGGTGATTCGTATGTTTGTCGTTCGTTGAGTACGTCGGGGCTGCAAAGAAGCTCTCGTAGAATGATCAGTCGGATCTCGACAGGGAGGCGTAGGAAAAAGCTCTGTTCTTGGACCAGTTTTGGCAGAGAAGGTTCAACTTTCGTCAATAGATTGCGCACCAAAATGAACGTTGCATCCAGTGAAATGGTGGTTTGTTCCATAGTGTTGATGGTGAATGTATGGTGAATACAGGCAATGCTGTCAACAGACACGGCAAGAGGTAGGACATGAGATAGACTGGAGAAAATGAGTGTCTGAAGGTCGAAAGTAAGACGATAAGATTAAATTGAAGACCAAGTGAAAGTCGCGTCAAATTTTGTAACTGCGTTGACTAGGGAGGAAGGAGCGAGGCTCGTCAGATGTTGATTCTCAATAGTGCAAGCCTATGTTTCAGTCATTAATGGGACATAGACAAACGAAGATATACATAAGGCTGGAGACTTCCCTCAAGCGGAATCAAATCGAAATCGTGTCAAAGGATGCAAAAACTCGGGAATCTGTGGTGAGGTGAACTGCTTCATGTTCTGCGTGAGGAAAGTAGAATGTGCTGGTATCAACTCTGTTTCAATCAATCACCCTCCCAGATACGTAACCAAGGAAGGAGGAGCCTTGATATCGCATATCACTTGCTTCTCATACTGCCCATTTCGCAGCATTGCATACCCCATCCTTTTTCAAACACCATCCTCTTACAGCTTCGCCTTCAACCCACCCCCTTCCCCTTCCTGCATCGCCCTCTCAAAAGCCCTAACCCCCGCCTCCGCAACCTCAACATCCTGATCCGGCGTCCCAGTTGAACACCCCACAGCCCCAACAACCACTCCCCCAACAACAATCGGTATCCCCCCAGCAACATACATAAACCTCCCCCCATTACTAGCATTCAACCCAAACGCCTTCCCGCCCGGCCACACAGCCTCCTTATAAACGCTCGTCGGCGCACGATGGCCGGCAGCGGTATACGCTTTATTAATCGCGATATCGATGGATGTGAGTTTTGCGTTGGGCAGGCGCTCGAAGTGTAGGAGGTGGAGGGTTGAGTCGACTATGGCGATGTTCATTGGGACTTTGATTTCGAGGGCTTTGGCGGTGCAGGCGGCGGAGATGAGTTTTGCGGCGGTGAGGGTTAGTTGGGGGGAGTGGGAGATTAAGGGTGGGGATTTTGTTGAGGACATTTTGTGGGTTGGTGTGGTTTTTTATTGGTAGGTGCTATTGTAGTGGGACTGAAGTCCTATGTGTGTGTCCGTACGAGGGTAAATATCCTGTTTGATGGAGAGTAGTAGTCGGGGAGTTTGACACGAAGTGGACTACGCGGGACGGAAGAAGCTGTAGCTGCAATGTCAATATTGGTGAGTCTCTTAGCAACGCAAGAACGAGGCAACAAGGAGAAACAGAAGGTCAAGTTCACGACAGCAGTTCATCATCAATCCAAGAGCAGCTTCAGTCGTTCTAGAACTGTACAGCAGACGTCAGTGTTGATCAACGTGCAGGAAGACCGCGTGGAGATGTTCCCGAGGTCTGCGGATTTGCGGAGGAACGCTAGCTAGAAAAGGATAGTCCTTATGTGGAGATGTTGCTGGGATAAATGCTCCGTACTTGCTACTTGTTACACGCATAAGATCTAGCAATGGCAGCAAGAAGTATTACGTAGCAGAAATTTGACTTTGAATAGTTCTCGATGCTCCGAGGGCAGCGATGGTACAGATAGCTACTCTGAGGACGGACGCCCTCCACATCGATGGTACGAAGCCTTGAATGCTCGCCGTTCCTGCTCTCCGTCCTGCCTGCTCCTCCGTCCAATTCACCCTCCTTCTATATCCATTTCACTGCTAGCTGATAATAGCATGACCACAGCATGCTCTGTCTTGCAATACTCAGACCTGCCAAGACTGAGGGTCAATAGTACCACATCCAATGAGCAATACCCACCTCTAGACAATTAAGTCTGCTTCTTTGGAGTTCCTGACAGGGAAGGTGTTGAATCGCCTTCCATTTCAGCCTCTTTTTTGGAAAGTCCTAAGCAGAATTAGCACTGTCCAATTCTCAACAGGAATAGATTTTTTGGATCGAATGTACTTACGACCCGACTGGGGCACAACAATTGCACCTTCCTTACTCTTTTCGAGTGGGAGAACATCATGTATTTTCTCGACATTTTCCTCTGACAGGACTTGTCGCTGGCTGGCGGCTACACCGTTCGTAGTAGGTTCTGTTGCAGTGGTATTCAATTCGCTGTCGCTTGTGCACTTGCGGGGAGGTGTGGAATTATGTTTGATCAGGGCAACGCGTTCAGTAACGCATTGCTCACAAGGAACGCATTCTGAGCAACCCCATCGTCTGCATTCTGTGCAATAATGGGTGCTCGAGAATCTCAGAGCAGGGTTATCAGAATCTATAGTATACGTCTCGAAGCCGAGGGTAACGCGAGTGGTTGTAGAAGTTGCCATTTCGTACCAGCTGGAGGTGTAACTGTCGTGGAGCGCAGTACGATGTTGGAAGCTGGGTGAAGTGTGAATTCCGAAAGATTGCTCGAGTGACACACCGATGGTTGTTTGGATCAGCCGGACCGGACTTGAACTGTCACTAAGTATGAGCGCAAGTGCATATGTGAGTGACCTGTTTGCTTGCATTTATATTCGTGGCGCAGGTCCTCAGCGGAGGACATGTTATCCTTGGCGGTACCATATCTTCAGTGGTACCAAAACCCCGGATAGACACTAACCAAGGTTCCTCAGATCATGGTACTGGATGCCAAGTTTCTCGAATGGGTGGAAAGTGTTCGCTTGTCTCGATGGCTACGCTCATTGGTTCCTCTTCTTCCTGTCTCTCCACTTCCCACCCCGTCCCCCTCTACCACCACGGAAATGACCGTCTCTCTTGTTCTCTTCCTCTCTTCGCTCCAAGTCCACGACCTTCTTCCTTCTGTCATCTTCGTTGTGACCAGTCTTAGCAGCCTGACCACTCTTGAGATGCACACCACGCTTGCAGTGAAATGGATATAGAAGGAGGGTGAATTGGACGGAGGAGCAGGCAGGACGGAGAGCAGGAACGGCGAGCATT
>Ga0115842_100643_pt1 | contig 14250 bp, 14 predicted proteins | sample InSIn2SAF170_2_FD_83856 | JGI IMG/M metagenome (GOLD analysis project Ga0115842, IMG submission 83856)
AATCAAATGCATTAACAAGACAGATCGTACTAATCCATATGAAAGGATTAAGAACATTGGCGGTGTGAACAACGATGGTACTCGCTGGAGACTTACCCAGCAGGAAGCCATAGCAGGTATCGAAGCCGGCAGATGGGAATTTTTTGTAACCAGGAATTTCACTACGGTAAAAGTGATCGTCGCGGTGAGTGCGTATGGTAACAAATACCTCAAGACCGAAAATGATGGGGAACAACCTAATAATCTTTTAAGTTTACCCGAATGCCCCTAGATACCCAGCGTAAGTAAGGACAAGGAAATAAAAGAGTTTGCAATTGCAAATCCGGAAACTCTTTTTTACTTTAGCTACGTAAACCAGCAAGTTAAATCGAATTTTCAGCGAGCCGTTCCCTCAATTTTGGTTAAGCGAACATATTAACATATTTACCATAAGTCTGCTTTATGCGGCCCCTTATCTAAGTGAATCTATACGATTGCGAAATCAATTAGTAGACTAAATGCGTCATCATGAGCCTGTTACTGTTTTCCGACAAAATTCGTGTGTTATCTAAAAAGATAATATTCCTTTCTACGGTTGCATTAAAGGCTCTAAAATTATTCACAAAGGGTAGGTTCACTATTCGTCCACATGTATTAACGCACTCCAGCGAGCATGTTTTTATAAATGGCTATGTGGCGGTATACATTTTATACGACAATGCGTTATGGTATCGATTTCCGGGACAGTTAATTACCACGCACGGCGGGCTAAAGCTTATTCCCGTATCCGCGTTAAAAAGCGGTATGTTAAACATACAGGTATTTGGCTTTTTTCAGAAAAAAGAGATTAAACTTCATGTAGCTACAGAGCGGTTAAACGCGCTGAGCTCAAATCTGTTTAGGGCCACTTTTGATAGGCTAAAGCTATATTATGCTCCACAACCTGTATGTCAACCATTTGTAGCCAAGGTTAAAACAACATCCATGGACGTGCGATTATCTCTTCGTCAATTCAGCAGGGTTCCTTACGGGAAACCGTAAAGGGCGGGAGTTAAAGTTTTTTACTTTTAAAAATGTTTAATCCGTATTAACACGTTATGAAAGCATTAGTACTGACGGTAATGGCATCAATGTTTGCTATCTCGCTATTTGCGCAAAAATCAATATGCTACTACCACGGATGGAAAAAAGGTATTCGTGCAGTAAATCTGATTCTGATTTAACATCTAGTTCCATAATTTTCAAGTTGATTGTTCGAAGTTTAACGGGGGTACATCTTTTCCAGGCATTGTGCTCCTTGTTTCGCATGGTCCTAGATAGGGATAGCCATTTTGCGAGTAAAATTTATATTGAATGTTGAATAGGCGTAAAATCGTTGCTCTATTATTTGTTTCCCAAGCCTATGGAGCTAACTCTCCCAGCTGCAGTTCCTCCAGAATGCCTGAAGTGATGTGCCTTTATATTTCCCAACACAGCAGTCATTTCTGCGCCGCAGCCAACACAACGATATCGCTGAGTAGATCGAACTTCTCGCGTTATTGTTTCGATGTGAGTGATCACCCCTTCAGAGGTAAGTGCATGTTGGTATTGGATCACTGTGTTAGTTGACTTACAATTGTGGGAGCAAATTAAAATAAAAAACGTGACCGTTTTAGTCTTCTTGCCCGGAAGCTTACATTTTATAGCTTCTAGCTATAATTTTAATTAAAAAAATCCGGATAAGACATCAACACACTACTTTTATAACGCCCGGTGCAACCTGGCGTTAGGAAAAGAATAATGTTCACAATAGTACTTTCGGTGCCAGCTCGAGCGAAAAAATGATACAACAGTAAAAAAGGTGCAAAAAAAACCCGTCATCTCGTAAGACAACGGGTCCGCCCCAAGGCTGGGGCTATCAACCTAAACCTGATACGAAGATAGGGAGTCCGGTGCTTTCGTCCAAACATTTTGCTAAAAAGGATATTCATCCGATAATGAGGACTAATCCTAAATAATTTTATTTCCTAATGGTTATTCTTGGGCCTTGGCCGTAAGAAGTATATCATGACGAAACGCAACGTATTATAGGAAAAGCAAAACCTTACTAATTAACTTAGCAGTATTTTGTTGTTTTAAGGGAATTAATCTTATTTTTGAGTTCGGACGATAAATTTCACTAAGAATGGCAAATAACGTTGATGTAACTTCAAAAGGAATCAAGAAAATTCTCCAGAATTACAACCCGCAACAGGCAATTGCTGAATACATTTGGAATGGCTTCGATGCCAATGCTGACACGGTTGAATTGTTATACTCCGCAAATGAATTGGGTAGACTTGAGTATTTGCAAATCGTTGACAATGGATATGGTATTCATTACGAAAAGCTGCCCATAAAATTCAGACCATTCTATGAATCCGAAAAAGCCATTGAAATTTCAGCCCCCAAACATACTTCGGCCATGCACGGAAAAAATGGTGTTGGCAGATTAACTTTTTTCACCTTCGCACATAACGCCCATTGGACGACTACTTATGAAGGACAAGACGGCGTGCTAAAAAGCGCAGAGATAAAAATTGAAACTGGCGGTCTCAACACATATTCTCCCAATCTGCTACAATCCAATATTGCTGAGAAAACCGGAACCGTTGTTGCGTTTAACAATATCCAAATCTCCCAACAAGACTTTCAACACCAAATAATCCCATTTCTGTCTGCTGAGTTTTGCTGGTTTTTGGAACTGAACAAAGATAAAGGCTATAAAATACTGATAAATGGAGTTCCGCTAGACTATTCATCAATCATTCTTGATTACGAGGAAGACATTGAGATAACATATGAAGGAAGCAATACGGTATTCCGGTTGAAGTACATTCAATGGAAAAACTCCTTGCATAAAGAGTTCTCAAAGTATTACTTTCTGAATGGTGAAGGTGCGGAAATGTTCAAGGATTTCACCACCTTAAATAAGAAAAGCGATCAGTTTTATCATAGCGTTTACATTCAAAGTGCTTTCTTCGATGACTTCATGTTTAATGATTCATCTGATGAAGGCCAAATCAAGCTCTTTGGTAAAGCGAAAAATTCCCCTGAGTACAAATTCTTGATAAAAAAGGTCAATGAGTTCCTGAGAACGAGGCGAAAACCATTCCTCAGGGCGTATGCGTCCAAATTGGTTGAAGAATATGAACAAAATGGAATATTGCCAATTTATGAAACAGAATGGGAGGCGCAATTTAAAAAGCCCCAATTAGAGGAAACTATCATTGGACTATATGAAGCACAGCCAAAGCTCTTTAGTAATTTAAACCTTGAACAAAAGAAGACCTTTGTAAGATTTCTTGATCTGCTGCTTGAATCCAATGAAAGGGAACGAATATTTACAATTTTAGAAGAAATCGTTGAGCTTGAGCCAGAAGAGCGGGAGGATCTGGCTGATTTATTCAAAAAAACTCATTTAAACAGAATAATAGAAACTTTAAAATTGATCGAAGACCGGTATAAAGTATACTATATGCTTCGGGATTTGGTGTTCAATCCTGACCTGAAAGCCAATGAGGTAGACCATTTGCAAAAACTAATCGAAAATCATTATTGGATATTTGGAGAGCAATACCATTTGGTAACCGCTGCCGAACCTAAGTTTGAAGAGGCGTTGAGAAGGTATACATACCTACTGACGGACCAGGATAGCGCTCCTGAAATTGAACACGAACACCGCCTGAAAGAAATGGATATATTCGCCTGCAGACAGAACCTGCTAACGGATACAATTGACAATTTCGTCGTTGAGCTTAAACACCCCAAAATAAAATTAGGGGCAAAACAACATACCCAGATTTACAACTATTTAGATGTTATATCCAAGCAACCCGAATTTAATGCGCCCAATATGCGTTGGGAATTTATTCTAGTCGGATGTGATTTCGACTCTTCCGGATTTATCGAGAATCAAATCAATACCAATAGACCGCATGGAATCCCATCTCTAATATTAAATATGGATAATGGCCGGATTAAGGTATATGCTAAAAAGTGGAGTGAGATATTTACTGAATTCGAAATCAAGCACAATTTTTTGGACAAAAAGCTCAAACTGGAAAGAGATGGCCTGATAAATAACATAAAAAGCGCAGGTGGAGTAATAGAAGCTGCAAAAAATAATACCGCAATTGCCGCTGAGGAATTAAAAATTCCTATAAGAAAATAAAGCACAAAAACAGCAGCGTTTACCATTCTTAAAACAATTGGAATATGTTTAAAAATCGTATTAGAAGAACATGAGAGAATGAAAAGGATGCAAATATCCATTCCTATTGGTATTACCGGAGTTCGCACAGACGCTTTACCCACAAACTAGTCAAACAACTAACATTCAATATTTATTTGCAGATATAATTAAATACAAGATTGAGCCACAGACCGGGCTACGGGAAACAGTAAGGTAGTTTGGGAAAGGTTGGGGAGGTTTGATTGTGAATAGTGGCTGTTATCAAAGTTAAGACATTATAAATAATCAATTCATCGCAAAAAGAGGCCCTTTCAAATCGATTCCATTAATATTTTAATAAACGAATTAAACACGATGAGACTTTTAATTTTATTCTTCTCGGGATTATTATTAAACCTGTCCTGTTCGCCTACAGTGCCAATAAACCAAAAAGAAATAAAAAATGTAGATCGAATACTATCGGACTTAATATCTGATACAATTTCCACTGACTCCGTCCCTGGAAATATTAACCAGATAGTTTCGGATTTTGAAAGAACCGTTATACTTTATTATCAGGATGATAACCATATCTTGGACGATATGTATAACAATGCAATTGATCACTCAATGGAAATATATAAGGAATTTGTCCGAATATTTAATGGTCTCAAAAAAAATATCAACACAGTAATTATCAATAATATAAAATTCAAGATTTTGTATTCTAAGAACGCCGCTAAACTAATTAACGATTCTGATTCGGAAATCGTAATAGAGTATACGGATAAAGGGATATCAAAATACAAAGAAAGGTTCAACAATCCTCATACTGAAAAATCACTCGATGGATCAATCGTAAACGATATCAAAAGCGATACGGTCGAGAGGCAGGTAAGTGTCCATTATAATGACGACGGGAGTTTAATTGAAAAAGTCTATTCAACTTTAAACACAATACAAATAGATAACTTTCAAATTTCGGACACGCCAACACGTAGACAGTATAAATATTACTCATCAAAAAGTGACAGCAATAAATTCTACATAAAAATCAGTGAGAATTTCGGCATAAAAGAAACGAAAAAATTCCTTGTGATTTCCAACAATAACCTACAGCTAGTATTGCATTGTTCTATAGTTAAGGAAGAATTATTGGCAAATAGATACTCGGTGGTCAGCTCTGTTGACGGTACTATAAAAAGCTACGAAACCCTAGGGAACCTAACCAATAATTCGACGACGATACTTAATGGGACCTATAATTATAGCTATAATACTGAAGGAAATCTCTCTCATATAGTCAGAATACTGGATAACAGCACCGTGAGTTCCAAAATATTCAGATATTATAAAAGAGATGGTAAATTATTTAAGTATGAAATATATAATAATGACGCAAACAACGCTACATTGTATTTAGCCATTGAAGTCCCGGAATAAATTGTGTTGCTAGCAAAACGATCCGGGAGATCTTGCTGGATCCTTAATTTTCACCATAGAACCGAAAAATAAAAAAGAGTAACGGCTTTATAATTATTTAAAGGCAAACAATAGTTATTTGCCAGACGCTAAAATGCCCATACTTCTTGCCAGTTAAAAAGCTATCTTATGACGAACGTAACAGAGAAAAAAAACAAATCAAATCTGTTAATACAAGAAGGAGAAGAATTCTTTCGAGGGGGTAAATTTGAATATGCTCTTGAGTGTTTTGAGAAAATCTTGTCTAAAAATCAAAAGAACTGGAAAGCACTAAATTTCAAAGGTTGTTGCTTAATGAAACTCGATAGATTTCCTGAAGCAAAACTTTGTTTTGATGAGTCCTTGAAAATTGACGATAGTAAAGCTGAAAGTTGGGGGTTCTTTGGGAGCTATTATCTTCAAATTGATCAAAATGAAAATGCTAAAAAGTATTTTAAGCAAGCAGAACTGTAATGCTCCCTGAAATTAGCTACGATTATTAACGTAGTTTTTATAATTTAGGGACAATGAAAAAAAGTAAGTTCAGCGAGTCGTCGCAGATCATCAAGATTCTGTCACAGCAGGAGGCGGGGTTATCGGTTGCGGATATTTGCCGTGAGCACGGCATCAGCCAAGGGACGTTTTATTCTTGGAAGAACAAGTATTCCGGGATGGACATTTCCCAGCTCAAGCAGTTGAAAGAGATGGAAAAAGAGCTGGCACAGTACAAGAAGATTGTTGCCGAGCTGACACTTCAGAACACGGTTTTGAAGGACGTTATAGAAAAAAAGCTTTAGGGCCTGGCGAGAAGCGTGAGTTGGTGGGCTATGCCCGTGAGGAGTTTAAGTTAAGCCTTCGTCAGGCCTGTATGTTGTTTTGTATCAGCACCTCAGTTTATTATTACCGTGCCAAGCGCAGTGATGACAGCGAGGTGATTGAACAATTGTCGGTCTTAGCGGATCTTCACCGCACATGGGGTTTCAGAATGATGTACCACCGGTTGCGAAAGTTGAATTATATGTGGAATCATAAGCGGGTTTACCGTATTTATACTGCTATGAGACTGAACTTGCGGAATAAACGGAAAAAGCGTTTGCCGGCGCGCGTGAAGGCTCCTTTGCTATGTCCAATCGGACCGAACATCACCTGGAGCCTGGATTTCATGCACGATACGCTATCGGGTGGCAAGACGATCCGGACATTGAACGTGATTGATGATTTCAATCGTGAAGCACTTTCTATTACGGTGGATACCAGCCTTCCGTCCCACAGGGTGATCCGGGAATTGGAGAAGCTGGTCCAGTGGCGGGGCAAGCCCGATAAGATCAGATCAGATAATGGGCCGGAATTCATGTCTGCAGCGATGATGGAGTGGTGTTGCGAACACAGCATAGAATGGGAGTTTATTCAGCCCGGGAAACCCACGCAGAACAGTCTGATCGAACGTTTCAATAGGACTTTCCGGCAAGATGTGCTGGATAGTTATATGTTCGATAACCTGTCGGCGATCCGGAAATATGCGAATGCCTGGGCTTGGATGTACAACAACGAAAGACCGCATTCGGCATTAGGAAACCTGACGCCGATAGAATTCCTGTTGAAATATGGAAAACTCCCAACACTCAATGGCCGACGCCAGTTTCCCACATTACAACAGGACAACAACAACAACAAATCTGATTGGAATTTTTTAGTTTTGGATGTAGCTAGCTGAGGGAGCATTACATATCCACCGTCTTAAAAACCTTGATTACAAAAATGATTTTGCAGACATTTCCCTAAAAATCAATCGCTGGCAAAATAAGAGGAAAGGATACGATCTTTATTTGTTCTTAAATTATAAGAAATTCTTCTAAAATATGGGGCGGTCAATAGAGGTATATACTAAAACTCCGGTTTCAAATGGCGTGCTTAATAATTATTCCTTCCATTCGTGTAATATAGTGAAATCGGATTTTATGTGTGAGTACGGGAAACCGTAAAGCTCATAATATTTAAGAGGTTATTTTTGCATTAAACGCTCAATAATCGTAAATTTAAAACTTAAGACAATGGCAATTCGAATTACTTGCATTAACAAAGACAACGGAATTCATGAAAACCCAAATGTAGCGATTACCCATTTGGGATGGAAAAACGAACAAACCGGAAAGACCGGAAGAAGCACTTGACTTGAAATATACAATTGGATAAAAGACGATAAAGGTGAAGCATATTGTCATGGATGGAAATTCTAACAAGGTAAAAGTCATCACAGCTGAAACCAGCAGGGGCACAAAGTATGTAAAGACCGAAGCTGATACTAGTGTTAGAAACAATCTTCTTTCTTTACCAGAGTGTTAAAAAACCCAACAAGGTCTCACCAGCTAAACCTAATCTGTACTAAGTGTGTGCTCCAGGTATTATTTTGTCATGTCTGAAAAAAAATCCCCAGCCTATACTTTTACATAACCGCCGGGGAGAAAAATGAGGTTTGTATATCGAAGTTAAAATTCTTACCTTTAGCGTCACCAATGTGACCTGGCCTGGAGTAAGTAGAATTTGGTGTATTATAAATTTTTGAAGAACTAGATTTCTCAAAGAATAGCTCAATTGGATCTAAACATTTAAAGCAGATTAATTAATTAATCAATATAACAAACTTTTCAAACCCTATTGATCGAGGACTAATTAAGGGTATTCGTAATGCGGATACATGTAAAAAGCCCTATTGAATAGAGGTTAACTTCAGTGCGTAATAAAACAAAATGTTATTATTTTAAAGAACGTAAACATGCCAGCACTTATTAAACAAACACCTTTTTTGTTGCTATTAACAATTTTGATCGCTTCTTGTGCGACAAAAAAGCTGACTAAAACGACAATATACACATATTCAAACGTGGAGTTTAATCCTGCGTCAAGCGACAGGGCCATAGGAGCCGATTTCACCCTATCAATTGAACCGATTGATGCGAAGGGTCTAAATCTGGAGGCTTATAAGTCGCTGAGTAGAGACGGGGGGTATGAGAAACAGCACACAGCATACTATACGTATATAACTAAAGAAAAAAATTCATTGTCGTCCAGCGAACGCTCCAAATTAAACCGGCTGCTAAAGCGCTATGAAACTTTAGATAATATGCAGCTTAATGGAGACATAAGTGGGTTTGTTGCCAGTACCTTTAAAGAACAGATTTATCAGAATGAAATTATGAATACAAGTTTCGGCTTTGACGGTAGCGAAACAAGCTTCATCAATAACGGCGTGGAAATATACGAAGACTTCAACCCTTACCGGATTGATAAAAGATACCTTAGCTTGTTTAAGTTAGCTTTTGGCAATAGAAGCAACAACGTACAGAATATACATATAGATAATTTCCAAATTGCGAGCAACAGGGAGCTATTGTATCCTTTTAAAACGGAGTATTTTGAATCCACATTAGCGGGGGAGAACGAAAAGATGAAATTCATCTATAGGATGAATATGCCCAACGAGTTGAAATTAACGCCAAACCAAGTGGTTGATAAGTATATTTCAACTCCACCGATTAATACAGATAATGATTCACTAAACGTGACCTACATTACCGAGGGGCGGGTTGTTAGCTTTCCGTTTTCAATCAAAACTAATACTGTGCAAGAAAAGCAAAGCTTTACCGCCTATACGTTTACTATGCATGGAGACACGCGGCATATGGTTGTTGAATTGCCCAACGGCATATCGTTCCCTTTGAAAAATGGTATGCTTTATATCAATGACCGCAGCACGAATGACCCTTTAAAAATCTATGCGCTGTCATTTATGAATAACCGAATGTACTTTGCGGAAAAAGAATTCGTCCCAGCAAACATAAAAAAACGAAAAGTTGAACTTGTCTTCGAGAGAAAGAATTAATTACTCAATAGCAAATGAGCCGGCTTCTACTCTTTTTATTATCTCTTTTCTGGTATCAGCATGCCGATGCCCAATTTAGTCAGGTTGCCGTTTCCCGGACTGACCTGCCGGGATTAAAAATTGTGCAGATTGACCAATTTCCGAAAAGCACCGTCATACATTTCACTTACCGTAGTTTCATGGAGGATGCATTCAATGGATCGGAAACGATATTTCTCGCCGAACCGGGTGGCAAAAACGAACTGCGGCTGGTAAACAGCTATAATTTACCGCTTGATAGGCGGATACACATGTTCGGTAATGATTCCGGTGATCTAAACTTTTCGCTCGAATTTGAAAAGTTATCGATGACCGCTCCGTTCGACATCCGAGGCGGTGACGATTCGCTATTTAACCTATATGGTATTTCGGTGGACACGACCATTAAGAAGCCGCCGATGGATATAGGTGAGTTTATTTCTAAAACACCGTCAAGAGAGTTTTACATTTATTATCATGAAGGTGCCCCTGTTTTGAGGTTTGCTTACAAAGGCGTGGTGATAGCCATCAAGCTGATCAAAGACGAAACCTATGGCCGTCATTTTCAACCGAATTTTATCATCCAAAACTATACATCCAAAGATATTTTGTTCGAACCGGAATTGGTTGTTGGGCAATGGAGGGTGGCGGATAAATATTACAAGGCTCCGGTAATCCAGCACAAGTCGTACATCAAACGTGTAAAAGCGATTCAAGGCAAGGAAGCAGTATTAGTTGCTTTCAGTGAAAGCCTCGCAGCCGCGGCATCTGGCTTTTCTTCGATAAATACAACATCGAACACATATGCAACCGCATATGGTAGTTCGGTCGGCCTGGGGTATGTGGGCAATATCCCGGTAGGAGCTGTCAGCAGTGGCTCCGTCAGTGCGTATGGGCAAAGAAACACGACTACAACTATTTTTGACGGAGGCGCCGCATATATGGCTGGACAGCAAGCTCGTGCGAATATGGCAACATATCGTGCTCAAAATGTACAGCGGTTAACATCGCTAAATGCGGGATACGCGAAAAAAAACACAATATCTCCGGGAACGGAATATACTGCCTTCTTCAACATCCCGTTTGAAAGAAATGCAAACAAGCTACAAATCAGGTTTACATTAGAGAACGATGATTTTCTTTTTGAATGGGATACCGAAATATTGAATGATCTAAATTGATTCGGGTCGATAAAATTGACCCAATATACAATGGCATGTATAATAAATAAAAGAACAAAACCATGAATTTAAATCTGTTAATTGTTTTATTCGCCTGTTTCGTTTTTCCGGCAAGGGCAAATAGTCAAACCTGCGAGGAATTAATGAAATATGTAAAATCCACAGGTGTCGGAACCACTTACACGAGCTATACCAGCGAAGCTATCTCCAAAGTGACGTTCTACGAGATAACGGAGGGTTACCAAACCCATTATTTCGCCGTTGTTTGTTTCAAGCGGGGGTATATGGGTTGTACAGAATACCTTTACCAGGTTGGGTCAACTACTAAAATGAGTTATTCAATGAATTATATAAATAGTGCTGGGAAGGCATTTTGGGAATTTATACAACCATATAATAAACACCTGGCATGTGGTGCAAAATTCGATAATAAGTGAGCGATTACTGAAAACCGCGGGGAGCAGGAGTGAAGTTTAATATCTTTGAATCGGATGAATTTTGCCAACATAATATGAAAGCATTTGTACTCACAGTAATAGCATCCATGTTTGCTATAGGGCTATTTGCCCAAAACCAATATGCAACCACGACAGACGGCAAAAAGGTAATCCTAAAAAGTGATGGTACGTGGGAATACGTAAAAGGTAATGCTACTCCTGTAAAAAGTTTACATTCCGGAGGAAATAAGCCAACGTCATCTAACACCCGAACCAATTCTTCGTCTGTAAAGAAGCCTACCGGAAGGACATATATAAGAGGGCCGCGCGGAGGCTGCTATTACATCAACAGTAATGGCAATAAGACTTATGTAGATAGAAGCTTTTGTAATTAGGCAGGAGACGAAACATATATGATATTTTGGTTGATCATCGTTTCGACAGCAATATTGATTATTCTAATTATATACAGACTGTTATCAGAAAAGAAAAAACATGAAAACCCTACATACCTAAAAAATCTGCAAATAATCAATGAATTTCTGGGCTTGGTTCGTTCATTAAACGACTATGTGACGTGGGTGCAACGTGATCGGATAAAATCTGAATATGCTACAGCCGGAAAATTCTTCAAGAACAAAACCAATTATTACAAGAAGGAAACAGTCGTCAAAAACTTTAATGCGGTTTTCGAAGATTTTGACAACTACATCATTCGATATAACAGGAACTACGTCAAAACACAAAAGGAAAGACTCCGTGAATATTTTGACCATATTGAAGGAAAAAGTCTGGACGACCAGCAACGTACAGCATTGATAACAGATGAATACTCCAATTTAATAATTGCAGGTGCAGGGTCCGGAAAAACGCTAACGATTCTTGGAAAAGTTCAATACCTCACCGAACAAAAGAACATCAAGGCCGACGACATCTTGCTATTGTCATTTACCAAAAAAACGGTCGATGAACTAAACGAAAGATTAACAAAAATTGGCGTCTCCACCAAAGCAACCACTTTTCATAAACTGGGTTATGATACCATAAAAAAACACCGTGCGAATATTCCCGCTGTCACAAACGAAAACACACTGAGCGGTGTGATCAAAGCGTATTTAAAGGAAGATATTTTCGAAGATGCAGAGGCATTGCAAGCATTTATTCAATATGTTGCTTGCTATATGAACATTCCGGAAGAATACGATAATTACGATTCATACGGCGAAAAAATAGATACTGAGAAGGGCATCGATTTCCACACATTAAAATCAAAATGTGAACCACTGAATATGGTGTCAAAAGCTAAACATGACACAATACAGGGCGAAAGGGTAAAAAGTGTGGAGGAACTCATGATAGCGAATTTTTTGTACCTCAATGGAATTGATTATGAATATGAGAAACCCTATCCGCATGGAGATGTCATGTATCGGCCTGACTTCTATCTAACGGATTATGATATCTATCTGGAGCATTTTGGGGTGGATGAGCACAACCGCGCCAAATGGCTTAGTCCCTTTAATGAACAGAAGTATGTCGAAGAAACGCTCCTTTTAACCATAAAGCCACTTTCACAACCCGGACATAATATACTGTCCGCTAAAATTTCCACGTTTTTAAACGTCTGGTTACAGCTGGGGTAATGCGAGCATCCTAAAAATTGACTGCCATTAGCCGTATGCTGCCTGATCACCAATTTCCCTGTTTTACAATATGGACACCCTGTAGCGTTCACAGCCCCGTCAGTCGTAGTTAACAAATAATTGTTGTCTTTCAGAAGCTCTTCCACAAACAACGACGCTTCTGACGGAGTAAGCAACACCACTTCATTTTTAGTCCGCGTCAACGCAACATAAAACAACCTACGCTCCTCTGCAAACCGGTATTCCTCGTTATCACTTAGCAAAAGCGATAGGAGGGGGTCATCCGTCATTTTGTTGGGAAAGCCGAGTAAATGGTTGCTGAGCTTTAACACGATCACATTATCTGCCTCGGTGCCTTTTGACCTATGAACGGTTAGATAGTTAATGTCAATTTCTTCAAACCCTTTTACTTCCAATTTACCTGTGCTTTCAAAGTATTTCACCCTACTTTTTGGAGTCAGTGCAATCAAATCGTGAATGTCAAAGCTGTGCCGGCCCAAAACCAGGATTGATTTGTTCCCATATTTGCTGACGAGTAGACCTATTTCATTGATAAACGCGTCCTCTATTTCCCCGTCATCGTACTGCACAAATTTAATAGGAACTTCCAACGGCTCTTTCTTGGATTTCGGATGCTTGGAGATCTGTCTTGGATTCTTTTGAATAAACGTTGAACTGATGTCGATAAGAGGTTGGGAATTCCGATAAGTCTGTTCGATCAATAACTGTTCATACTTTCCGACATATTTTCCGAAATTGCTGAATAGCGAGATGTCACTTCCTGCAAAGCGATAAATCGATTGCCAATCGTCACCTACACAAACCAATCTCGCGCCCGACAAATTCCGGATTTCCATAATTAAATTAAATCGGGAAAATGAGATATCCTGATATTCATCAATAATGATGTATTTATAGGTATAAGTCGGCTTGTTCTCGCTTATGAGTTCCGTTGCGAGGTTAATCATATCGTTGAAATCAACCTCATTTCTTTCCTTCAACGTGTTATCGTATTTTTCGAGAATCGGGAGTGCAAATTGTAAGAACATTTCCTGCCGTTCATACATGAACTCATTCTGGATTTTACGTTTGTCCGAAAACAGCTTGATCAGGTCATTATGTTTTAATCTTCTGGATTTGCTTAGGTTGATAAAGCTTTCAATGAGCTTGATGAGTTCCTTACCAAAATTTTGGTCATTGTTCGATACTTTCTCATAGGTGTCTTTGGTGTCTCTCGGCTTGAAGGCAACCTGTTCAGCTTCCAACATTTCCTGTAGCTTTTGCAATAAAATGTTGTCCCTGTTATAGTAGGAGTATGTTTCCAGCAGCTTCGTATGATGGGTTTTGTGGGTTTCCCGTTTTAGGAGCATTTCTTCGACATACTTCTGTTCATTAAAGGGACTAAGCCATTTGGCGCGGTTGTGCTCATCCACCCCAAAATGCTCCAGATAGATATCAT
>Ga0115842_100644_pt1 | contig 14233 bp, 12 predicted proteins | sample InSIn2SAF170_2_FD_83856 | JGI IMG/M metagenome (GOLD analysis project Ga0115842, IMG submission 83856)
ATGACGACCTAACTAGATTCAATAATAGAATCTATGTGTTGAATAATGATGAATTGAAGAGGCTCATAATGAGATTGTTCCATGTCAAGCCATATTGAGGCCATCCAGGTTACCAAAAGACTCTCACATCCATTAAAAGGTTCTACTGTTGGCCAAATTTGAAGAAATAAGAAGTTTATCTTGTTATTAAATGCATTAAATTCCAACAAATGAAAGTGAAATTCAAGCATCTAATAGGTTTATCACATCCCATTCCCATTCTGGAATGGAAATGGGAGGTGATATCCATGGATTTCATCACATGTCTACCAAAAACCTCCAGGAATCGTGATGCAATTATGATGGTGATTGAAAATTTGAGCAAGGTGGCTAATTTTTTGGCAGTTAAATCCACCAATTCCGCTAGTGAGGTGTTTCAATTTTTCATAAAAAAAGATCATGAGGTTGCATGGAATTCCAAGGAAAATTATCTCAGATAGAGATGCTAATTTCATTTTAATATTTTGGAAGAAACTGTTTGTAGGTTTGGTGATAGAGTTGGCATTCTGTACAACATATCATACACAGAGGGAAAAAAATGGGACAAATAGGATCCTCGAAGACATGTGGAGGATATATGTGATGCATCGGCCTAAGAAGTGGGAGGAGTATCTTCCACTTTCAGAGTTTGCATACAACAATGGGTACCAATAATCCATAAATATGAGTCCATTTGAGGCAATTTATGGGAGGAGTTGCAATAATCCTACTATCTAGAGTGATCCAGTGAACATAATCCTTATTGGGTCTGACAAGGTTAAGGAAATGGAGTAGAAAATTTAGATCATTAAGCAAAATTTGAAGGTGGCACAAGATAAGAAAAAGAGTTATGCAAATCAACAGAATATGCATAAAGAGTTCCAAGTGGGGAACATGTTTACTTGAGGATGAAACCCAAGAAGAGTTCCTTGAAGATTGGGTCATGTGCCAAGTTGGCACCACAGTATTACGGGCCTTTTGAATTTCTTGAAAGGATTGGACCGGTGGCCTATAAGATGGCTTTGACTCCACCAATTAAAGTGCATAGTGTTTTTCATGTTTCTTTTCTTACAATATATGTAAAGGATTATAATCATGTGATTGATTTGTTTGTTCTATAGGTGGAATGAGAGGGAGAGTTCGAACCACAACTATTTTACATTCTAGATTGGAGGAACCTCATGCTCTGGAATCGAGCAATAGAGAAAGTCAAAGTGCAGTTGTTAGGTCCCTTATTGTTATTGTTAGTGTAGCCCATTTATTATTATTGTTGTGCCCATGTAGCCCCCATATTATTATTGTTGTGCCCTTAAATTATTACTGTTATGTAAGCTCTGATTATATTGTGACCCCTTAGACTCCTATATATACAAAGGAGGTATTGTCATGTGTACAATCCAATAATTTTTCATTTATGCAATGTAAAGGAGGTTTCCCCTTCAAAGAGGATAATTTTTAAGTCTTTTATCTATATTTTCTTCTATTTTGTGAGTTTCTTGCATAACATTTGGTATCAGAGATTTGGATTCTAGGGTTTCGCTTCTTCAAATAGGCCATCTTGAAATTTTCACTATCTATTTTTTTCTACGAGGTTTCTGAAGCTGAAATTGCGACCACATACAGTCAGAATATTTTTGAATGTCATGCATGAATTTCAGATCTTGTTTCATTGTATTTTCAGAGATATGATCCAAGGAAGTTAGGGTTTTTCCAGGTTCCCTAATTTAGTGTCAAGTGAGTGACTTAGGTAAAATCGTCATAACTTCTCTTTGAGCATCATATTTGAATGTTGTAAAAAGTGACAGAAATTGCATGAAATGTAGTTTTTCGTGTATCATTTTCAGAGCCGAAGGTTGAAATAGTGAGATGTGGAATTTTGTACAAGTTCGCTGTACTCAACTAGTCTATAATCTCGCTCTACTGAACTAGTCTATAATCAGGTCATCGTGGGGTATTGGGCATAACTCTTTCTTGAAGACTCCAATCTCAGTTTGAATTATGGGTTTGGAAAGAAGACTCACAAGGCTACCACAAAACATAATTTTCGACATTTTAGATCTGAGTTTATAGAGTTACAATAGATTCAATATCGATCTCCTATAAGAAACAAAAAGGTTGTGTGTTTTTAAAAACAAATTGGCATATGTTTTGTTTGAAAAATCAGTTCGAAGTGATTCAAGGGGCATAGGGAAGCATAAATATCATTGTTTGATTCCAAAATAACATAAAGAAAGAAAATGGAAACACCTATTGAGCAACCAAAAAACTCTATTATGACTCACGAAGAAGAGGAAGAAATGCAATATGATATATCAAAATTACGAGACTAAGTGCAACAAATTTCACTCTCGCAAAGAGTAACCAAAAATGAAATGGAATCTAAGAAGGATAGTTTGAAGAATGGTTTAAAAACATACCCGGAAGGTATTAAGGATGGATTAAAAGTGGATATAGAAAGTTTGAAGGAATATTTGACAAAGTTTCTACAAGAAATGCTTCCTAATGGCGAAAATTTATTAGATGAAACTCATGATGAGAACAAAAGGAATGTTAATGATGATTTCAAAGACTCTAACTCTAGATTGAAGACCCACCATATTCCTAAGATCGATATTAGGAAGTTTGATGGAAATTATCCGGTAACATGGATATTCCAGATGGAGCAATATTTTGATATCCATAATGTGCAACACATACAAAAGGTACACATTGAATATTTATATTTAGAATCAAATTAGTTTGTATGGTATCGATCGCTTCGTTCTCATAAACCACTTGTCACTTGGTAAATTTTTATGGAGGAAATGATAGCACATTATGAGGATACAAATAACAACACCTTCTTTATCCAATTTATAAATCTCTAATAGAAGGGTTTGATGGTGGAGCACATTGAGAACTTCCAAAATTTGAATATCAGGGTAAATTATATTCCAGAGGAGCATAGGATTGATGTCTTCATAGGGAATTTAAAGGATATCGTCCAACATGAGGTTCACCTTTTGGAACCTAATTCATTAGAGAAGGCATTTAGGGTGGCATGAAAAGTTGAAAGAAAAATTATGGAAACGAGGAAGTCTACCACTCACAACTCTAAAGATGGAAGTGTTGCTACTCCTAGCCTTCGACAACCTATAAGGTTGACACCAAAACAATTGGAGGAAAAAAGAGAAAAATGGATTTTTTATAGTTGTGATATAAAATACACTAAATGTCATAAGTGTGCTGAGAAGGCTGTGAAGAGGAGGAATAAAAGGAACAAGAAATGTCAGAAGAAGAGGATATACACTAGGAACCAACCCTCGATAAAGAAGAAATGAATTTGGCCATATCTTGTAATGCATTGGTAGGAATTAACACTCCTCAAACTCTCAATATAAAAGGACATATCAAGAAGAAAAAGGTAGTAGTGTTGATTGATTCGGGTAGAACCCATAATTTTATTCATTATAAGATAGCCAAGGAATTGAATTGCTTCCTATATCCAACACTAGAGTGTCAAGTGATGGTTAAAAATGGAGGAAATATAATTGCTCTAGAAACTATCATAATATCAAGCTATCCATGGTGGAATATGTATTGAATAGTACAATGATTTCCATTCAAATGGGTGGTGTTGTACCAGGAGTCTAATGGTTATAATCTTTGGGGATGGTAGCTTTTAATTTTCAAGAACTTTTCTTGAAATTTTTTTGGGAAGGAAAGGAATTTGAATTAAGGGGTATTGCAAGGAAACCATGAAAGATAATAAACTCTAATGGCATGAAAAAGCTTCTAAATAAATAACAATGGGGCGTAATTGCATAATTATGCTCACTAGAGGTTCACATATTGAAATCACCTATTTCTTCAGATCTCCAAAAGGTCTTGGACAATCAGTCTAAGGTATTTGAGACTCCTAAAGGCCTCCAACCTATTCATGATCATGATCATGCTATTAATTTGATTCCAGGAAGTGTTCCTCCAAACATCAGGCCTTACAGATATCCCTATGCCCAAAAGAGTGAAATTGAACATATGGTTGCAAGTATGCTAGAGGCTGGTATAATTCAACCTAGTCAAATTTCTTTCTTTGCTCCAATATTATTGGTTAACAATAAGGATGGATCATGGTGCATGTTTCTAGATTATAGGGAGCTCAACAAGCTCACTATTAAAGATAAATTTCCCATTCCTGTCATTGATTAATTGTTGGATGAATTACATGGAGAAATTTACTTCACCAAGTTGGATCTTCATTTAGGATATCATCAAATTAGAATGAAGAATAAAGACATTGTGAAAACAACATTAAGACCTCATGAGGGTTATTATCAATTTTTGGTCATGCCTTTTGGCCTTACTAATGCACCTTTCACATTTCACGGTTTAATGAATTCCATTTTCAAAGCATTCCTTAGAAAATTTGTGTTAGTATTTTTTGATGATATACTAATCTACATCAAGTCTTCAAAGGATCATGTTCATCATGTTGACATGGTGCTCAAACTATTGGAGGAGAAACAATTATATGAAAATACCTCCAAATTTTTCTTTGGAGTAGAGGAGGTGGAATATTTGGGTCATATTATATCTCATGAGGGTGTGATGGTAGACCCTAACAAAATCAAAGCCATTAAGGAATGGGAAATTCCCACAACCATAAAGAATCTTTAAGGATTTCTCGAGTTCACAGGGTATTATCACAAGTTTGTTAAGAATTATGGGAGAATAGCGGTACCTCTAACATCATTATTGAAGAAAGATGGATTTTCTTGGACTCTAGAAGAAACTAAGGCTTTTTGACATCTTAAAGAGGCAATGTGAAAAGCAATGGTCTTAGGTAAGCCAAACTTCACAAAAACCTTTATTTTGGAATGTGATTCCTCAGGAAATGGAATTGGTTTTGTTTTAATGAAAGAAGGAAGACCCATTATTTTTGAAAGTCGTCCAATCATAGGAAAGTATTTACACAAACCTATTTATGAGAAGGAAATGTTTGTGACACTACATGCACTAAAGCAATGGTGATTTACCTAATGGGAAGAAACTTCAAGGTAAAAATAGATCATGAAAGTCTAAATTAATTTTTGGAACAAATATTATCTTTAGAAGAGTAGCAAAAATGGGTCACAGAAATGTTGGGTTATGACTTTGAAATCATCTACAAAAAAGGGAAGAGAAACATTGTTGCAGATGTACTCTCAAGAAAGGATGAGGATGTGGAAGCCTTGCTTTGTTCCGTTTCTATTATCCAATGTAAGTGGATAATAGAAGCAAGGGATGAATGGAAGAATGATGAAGAGGTGTGGGCACTCATTCAAAAATTGCAGCATGATCCCAATACATATGATACATTTAGCTGGAAAAATGATTCATTATTCTATAAAGATCGCTTATATATTTATAATAATTCCCAACTCAAACAAAATGTTCTTTTTGAATTGTACACCTCTCCCTTAGGAGGGCACTCAGGATTTTAAAAAACTTACCATAGGATTAAGAAGGAATTTTTTTGGGATGGCCTTAAATCTAATATTCAAAAGTTTGTTGTAAATGTTTGGGCTTCCAACAAAATAAAGTTGAGACAATTAAGACCCCGAGTTTATTACAAACTTTATCCATTCCAAGTCAGCATTGGGAGGAGATTTCAATGGATTTTATCACAAGTCTACCAAAGTCTGAAGGAAAGAGTGTCATCATGGTGGTATTTGATAGACTTACAAAGTATACACACTTTTTCCAGTGTCTCATCCTTTTAAAGCAAGTACAATTTCTACTGCATTTATGGAAACAATTCAAAAGCTTCATGGAAACCAAAAGATTATTGTAAGTGACAGAGAACCCATTTTTACTGGGAATTTTTGGACGGAATTATGTTCTTATCTTGGTACTCAGTTAGCTCATAGCTCATCTTATCATCCTCAATCTAATAGGAAAAAAAAGATAGTGAAAAAATGTTGAAGGATATCTTTGTTGATTTGTATATGATAAACAAACACAATGGGTCAAGTGGTTACCTCTAGCTAAATGGTGGTGTAACACTTCCTTCCATACTGCAGAAAAAATGACCCCATTTATGTCACTTTATGGATATCATCCACCATCCATCACATCATCTTTAAGAGAAAATTATAAAGTTCAAGCAGTGGAAGATGACATCTAGCATCAAAAAAAAGTTCTCAAACTCTTAAAGGATTAGCTCACTCTCATGCAAAATCGAATGAAACAACAAGAAAATTAGCATCGCAGTGAAAGAAGTTTGGATGTAGGTGACTGCGTATTTTTAATGCTACAACCATACAAACAAATGTCCTTCAAGTAATCTAAGAAGGATAATAAATTATCACCCAAGTCCTATGGTCCTTACAAGGTGTTGGAAAATATTGAAACTATGGCATACAAATTGGAGCTACCTACATATTTCCGAGTACACCTATTTGGTGGGCCCCAGTATTGTAGCAATAATGCTAGAACTCCTGGAACTCCCTTCTTTAATTTTATCAACCCGGTAGTTCGTAACAAAGTTGGAAGCGACGGTGATGTATGCACAAGTACTAGCTCTTGCCGCAGCTGTCACTTGGTCAGCTGGCACAAGTCCACTAGGGCCTCAAGCCAACTTCTATGAGCTCAGAGAAGAAGCTTTTTAGCTGATGGACGAAAGCTAACTTAGAGGAAGCTAATCTACTTGCAGAAAGAAACTGAAAGCCAAAAAGAAACGCAAACCCTAGCAAACCCTAATTCTACCAGCTAGTCCTACTGACGCAAAGGAGAGCATGCAAACTACGGAAAGAGATACCATTACTTCTAGGAAGGTAAAATGCATGTGTCTAAGTTATCACTATCTGATGAAAACATCTTTTTGTATTTTTGACTAAGTTATGAAAATTATCATGCATGTGCTTTTAACTAGCTTTTCATTGTGCAGGGATGGATCAAGGGGAGGAATGTGTGGGAAAGGCTGGGAAGGCTCAGAGAGGGTCTAAGGGGTCCCTTACACCCTTCCAGAGAGTCTCACAAAGTTTGGCTACCAAGAAACCGTGTTTATGAGCTTCTACAGGAAGTCTGCAGGGGTTCTACAGGATGTTTCAGGAATTTCTACAGGAAGTTCAGAATTTCTACAGGATGTTTTGAAAATCGGATTTTGGATGATGGATGAGTGGAAGGGGATGCATGAATGGGTAGGGAGATAGGGTAGGGGTCTGAAAATGACTCAGTGGCTGAGGGATGAAGTGAGGAGAGGGTTTGAAAAGTTAATTTGTCTTGAAGAAGGTTGAGGCAATGGAAGAGCAAGAAGGTAGGGTTACGTGGGCAAAAGAGTAGATGTGGGATGGGGAACCTAACTCAGAGATGGAGCAGCTGGTTGGACAAAGCTTAGATGGATGAGAGAGTGATGGAGATGCCCTGCACAGTGTATACTTAATCGAATCAACCACGTCCTGCACACAATCAAAATATTAGCTAATCTATCCTAACTGTCAATGAAATCAATGAACAACAGCTTTATTCATAACAGGAACCACGTACAACACGTAAGCAAAGAAACATTTCAAAAGGCTTGAACGCATGATTAACTCCTACAAATGAAAACATTACACCAAAGATTGCATGGACAAGCAAACTAGTGTTTTTGTTGGGCAGCAAGGTCACCTTTGTCCCAACTCACGATCCCACTGAGGGAGAGGTAAGATCAGAGGTGCTTGAGCCCTTTTTCCAAGGATCCTTTATGTTATTGACCTATCAAATCAATCTGAATATGAAAATCTACTTTAATCATCAAAAGCAACCTAAATAACAAAACAAGATTTAGATCTAAACGACAGATTTTATTCTAAGAATGCAGCAAACACGTAAAGATAAACAAAGGAGGTACTGGGCGCTTGAGATGGGCCCAACCCCAAGAGCTACAGCCTCTCAAGAGAGATTTAGAGCTGGTGCAAAGCTGGATTCATCTTTATTGATCAAGAAATGAAGAGTTACATCAAAACTATCCACAAGGAGAGCTTGAGAATGAGCTGAAAGCAAAGCTAATCTATTGCCTAAAAATCGAATTACAAGCTAGCTAACTTTTGCCTACAAAATGACTAACCATTGGCTAACAAAAATGACTAACTACCAGCTACTGGCTAACCAAAATGAGGCCCTAAGCCTTTTTATTTATACAAATTGAGGACCCAACAGTCCTCCTAAAATTTAGGGACTCGGCTGCCCAAAACTTGTAGTTAACAGCAGTCCTACTTGACTTGCTTGGTTGCCCTTGTGCTAATTGATTTGGTGGCCTTTGAACTCCGAGCTGATGGTGGAGAATTCGAGGTAAGGGCCCATAAATGAAGGGGACACCTTCCTACAAATCCTCTCCCTTGTTCTCCCACGAATTTGGATGCCAAGTGCTCATTAAGACCTTCAATTTTGTCTCCAAGTTGACCAAAAAGGCTACGCAAAGCACCCATTAGACTTGTTGGCATAATGACTAATCAAATTCACTCTATTAGCATAAATATAATAAAAAAAATGCAATAAACTAATGAGAATGGTGGATTAAGTCAAATTAGGAGGTTGAATGAGCCCAAATAATTATCCATTTTTGGGGCTCATCATCACCCCCTACTGAAAGTGTTGCTCATCCTCTGAGCAACCAATCTCTCTCCTCATCTTTGATGGCCCTGGTGGCCTCCTTGTCATGCCAAGCTTCTGAAGTGATGTCCTCTTATCTGTCATGAAACCATGCTTTTCTCTTTGCTTCTTCCCACTACTTGCTCATTTTCCTAAAGAATTCTCAGCTTTGGTATGATTGTGCAAGTATATTCAATCTGATGGCGGCAATGGTGGTGAAAGGATGTTGGACACCTAATCCTAAGTGGGTTAGTGTGGAAGTCGAATGGACAAAAGGAGTCCAAGAGACCTTGGGATCTGAAACCCAAGAGTCATATGTTGTACTATAAATGTATATCTCATGGTAATAAAAAATGTATTGAATGTTTTATCTTTCATATCTTTTGTGCTGTCCATGTGTGCTTAACATGGTATCGGAGCCGCTTGTTTTTCTGTGGCCTGTTATGTGCATGTCAGTCCTGCACCTCTACCCATAATTCTGTGTCTGAGCTGCTCATACCTGAGCGCTGCCTCTGTCATGCGTTTCATTCTCTGCCCTGACACTACGCCCTCTGCCCTACTGAATGTGCAATACACCTGAGCGTTGATGCGTTTTTTACCTGAGCGTTGATGAATGCATAGAAGCATTGTTACTGGTGCGTTTTTTACTGCCTCTCTACGCATGAATACTGGTGCCTGACATGGTGACAGTGAATGGTATTAAACGCTGCCCTCTCTCACGCTGCTGACCTGATTCGAACCGCTCCTCTCTGCCATATGGTATTTTTAGTATGCTATCCCTATGCATGCGCTGCTCTGTCCTGTCAGATAACAGTTCACGCCTTTGAAACAGTCTCTAAACTCCCAGATTTGACATACATTGACAGAAGCGCGGTACCCCTGCGATAATATCTTCGTGAATCTTCCTGCCTGAGAGGCTACCACATGCATTAATAACAGAAATAAATACCAACTTGCCTGGCTGTATGCATGCGCGTTGCATTTGATAATACAACCTCAGCGCTTTATCGCAGAAGCCATTCTTTACATAATCTTTGATCGTGTATACCCATGACAAAGCATTGTGCTGTTGGTGTGTGTCGATTCGTTTGTATTGGCTGTAGTTGCCATATCCGTTAGCGCCTGCCGTAGAGTCTGTGTTTTCCTTCAGTTTATTCCTAACTGCTGCTGCAACAGCTGTTGGAGTGAAAGTCCGAGAAATCCCTTTGAATACAGAACGCACCTATGCTGGGAATGGCCTTTTAGAACTACAGAAATCATCTAGTTCCAGATTCATTCGTCCAGCAGAAGCTGCCTTGCAGATATCATACATCAGTCTAAGGTCAAAATCATACAAGAAGAGCTTCATTTCGGGCTTGAAACGCTATGGTGCATTGAAGTTAGCGTTGATTTTGATGGTTGAGTGCATTCCATCGCATACATTCTCCACAAGGACATTGGCAGTGTTTATAGCCTTGGAATTGACATAAGGATCCAAGGTCGGGGGATTGTCATTAGGGATCAAAGGGCTACAAGGACAATTTACCTTAAATTCGTTGCTCTCAATGCTGGTTTTGCAGAATCCGGCATCACTTTTCTCTCGAATTCGTCCAAGACCACAAGGATGTCTTTCCGAAGCCTCTGCTCATATTGATCGGTAAATTTCACCTGCTTCCCTCTTGTAGGAACAAGAGATTCATGTGGTAAATAATAAAGTAATGAAAAGAACTAAAAAGAACTGTGTTGAAAATCAAAAGGCTGTTACAATCATTCCTCGAGATTTGAATAGAAATAGTCCTCTTCCCATGGTTGCCATATAATTGTTGAAGTTGGCTCTCCTTGGCTCGTTTAAGGGCTTGCACCACCAACGCCCATTGATTCTGGACCCAATACCCAGAAACTTGTTTCAAACTCATGAATTGAATGAAATCTTTTGGTAGCTAACCATGATTCGGATTATGTCTCCTGGTTTTCTTCTTTTATGGCTTCACTGGAATAGTATGGATATAACCATGATTCTGAATGCATGTTTGGGAGTTGGAAGGCGGCATAATGCGATGTAGATTTTCTACACGGTGATGGTTCACTCGAACAGTTTGAGTCTAAGGTATCGGTGATTCATTGAAGTTGGAAGTTTATTACAAAATTATCATTGGCATTTGATTTTTGGGCATTTAAACATTCTCGCCCTCATCACAACAGCCTGACTGTGGTCTGTTGTTCTTTTTCTTCGCATTGGTATTGAAGTATGAAATTTCTGCGCAAATTTATTAAGAAATAGCTTTTGTCAAGCTACCAATAAACCAGATCTTCAGGCAGGAGAATGAGTATATACTGTTGGCATCTGTGTTTCTGTATGACATATTGTTTTTATGTAAGAAAATGTAACTTGTGAGGTAGAGGACTTGATACGATTCTGTGTAAATTCTTGAGGATTGTAAATGAGCGAGCCAGTTGTGTAGATTCTGCAAAGTGTGGGAGGGAAGGTCAGTGAAAACTTTTGTTGTAACGCAAATATTTGTGATAGATGGATCCATAGACCCACTGTATTGGAAGTTGGGATTATGATGATGGCGTCTTTCTTTGGGAACCGTAGAAGAAAATATTCTTTGATGTAAATAATGGTTTATTTATGGTTAACTGCATTTGCGTTGTTTTGAAGTGATATATATATATATACGGTGATATCTCGTTCCCTTTCATTACCAGCTCTCCGAACTGTAGGGAACAGAGTTGAGGCATATTTTTGGAGTGCATGAGATAGAACAAATCTGCCAGGCGTTTTAGTAGATTATCGTTCTCATTCTTACTTCCGCCATTACCATAATATTGGAGTAACTTATTTCTGAAAGGAGCGCAGAACTAAAGAACCTGAACAACACTTTTGAGGTAGCATGGTTATACAATGATATGTGAAACGTTTTAAATACTCAATGTGCGTTGTTTTTTAAATATTGAAATGCGCGCTGTCCAGTGATATTTGAAACTATCATATGATCCTGCCATTAGTTTTTGCTTCTCGACTTTTGCACATTTTCCAAGCACTTGGGTGTGTATAAACTACATATCATTGTCAGCGTTGGTAGAGGAGGAAAAGTGATATTTACCCATGCCTTCCACAAGGATTCTGGAGAGACTACTTTACTTATAAATGAATAATATGCAGTGCGGCACACAGACTGGTTTTTGAGGACCCACAGAGTTTTTTGGATGCATGGATCTATAATATCCTTGGAGGAGTATGCCAATTGTATTGTTTGATGCAAGGAGTGTTGTTGACTGTTTGCATTAAACAGAGATTAGATTTAGAGATTTGATATGACAATATTGACACATTATTCTTTGTAAATGCCTATGATAAAGCATCTATTGAGTTGGTACTGCTGACATTGTTGATCTATAGACATGTATTGATGAAGTGAAGTATGATTTCACATTCTAGGGTTTCAGAGAGCTTGATTGTAATATTTTATACTGCACACTGATCATTTGCTGACATTTATAAAGGATATTGTTGTGTACTATGAGTAGATATTATTTTTCTGCATTAAGTCAGATGGCCAGAATCAGTGAAGTATTAGAATTGATGAAAACTCTTATACAATCTACTGTTGATGACACATTACAAATCAGCAAAGGATCTCTCTCAGAAATTCAGACATGCTTATATAATGCACAGGAAAATATTGAGTTTTTGCAGCTTGAAACAAAGCTATAGCAAGAAGAATTACAGCAGTGGAGTCATCATTCTAAACCTGTTTCTGTTCAGAAGATTGAAACAGACTCCCATAAACAGCAAGACAATAATATTACAGTTCAATCAGATCCAGAATCCTATAAAGCAACAGTTGTACATGCAGATGCAGAAACTCAGTCTGCATTTCCCAAGCCCATCATCAGACCTTGGGAACAGCTTGTCCACAACAAGCACAAAACTGGTCTTGGATATGACAAGGACTTGTCCTTTCATATTCCAGACTATGCCAAGCCCATTCAGTTTCAGAGTGCTGGATTCATTTATGACAGTTCACCTGCTCCTCATGACAGTTCAGCTTCAGCTGTTCCAGATTCTGCCCCTCTTCCACAGCAACAACAACAACAAAAACAACAGATCGTGAAATGCCAACACTGTGATCGAGTTGGCCATTTGAAAGATCATTGTTTTGATCTTCATCCATGTAAGCACTGTCATAAAACCAGCCATTCTTCACACAGATGCTTCAGAAATAAACATCCTGCAAGAACAAAGATTCATCTTGGATGGATCGCTTCTTGGCAATGGGCATCAACAGCCAAGAAGATATTCCAAACACATGTCAGAACTTGTTCCAGAATATTGAACAATCTTGCAATTGAGTTTTCTCCATCTTCTCACCTTGTATCTGACAGGGGGGGAAATGATGGTCATCTACAAGCTTCAAAGCCACATCAAGCGAGCCTGAGCCACAACCTGCCACACTAGTTTCAGAGTTGTAGCCAGAGACAAAGATGCCTGAACATGCCTTCAGTTGGCAATCTGGGACACTTCCTCTAGCAGAAGACTCCAGCTTCTTGCCATTTTTGGAAGAGTTCCAGGAATTGCATTAAGCATTCCAGAGTTGTTGGTCATCCTTAAACCATCACAGGTTGAGACTTCCATTTTCAGGTTGAAGTTTTAGCCTTTTCTGAGGAGGGAAGCAGCCCCAAATCCTCATTTGTTTTCTAGCAACAGTAGTAGCAGCACAATAGTTCTCCAGTAGCTTAGACGCAGTTCAAAGAGGGGCCATTCCTTTGCTATTCCGAGTGTATTTCTTCACTTGCCTTATGCAAGTCGAGGTGAAATCTTTCTGATCACCTCCTGCACTCATTCTATTACTCAGTATAATAAAATGGCTTAGCATTTCTCTCTGCATTTCTTGAGTATCTACTTATGGTTATACTGTTATATGTTGCACCATTTTTATTTGTATCTCTTGAGCATTTCCAGCTATTATACCACTTGTGTGTTTCTCCTATACTCTTAGACAGAGTCTGGAAAGGGCCAGGTAGCCTCCGGATCTCGTCCTCTTTTCAGAGGCGACATATCTAGTAAACGCCCTCCCAATCCATCTCTAGTTGGAGTTTGTTTGTGTTTGACTGTTTCTACAGGAAGACAGAAAACAGCCACTACAGGACTTTCTACAGGAAGTTTGGGGAAAGGGCAGCAGAAGGAGAAATTGGCCGAGATTTTAGCTAGGGAGGCAGCACCTGTGCTGGCCACCCAAAGCACATCCATCCCCTCCATGAACACTCATTTTTTCAGGGTTCGGACACAATTTAGTCATGGTTCAACCTTCTACAGGAAGCTACAAGACTTTCAATAGGAAGTTCTGTATTTTTACCAGAAACATCCTGTAGAAGCCTTTGGGCAGGCCAGAATCAATTATGGAGATGGATTTGAAGCTTGAAGTCTGTTGAGGAGGCATGCAACCACTCTTTTCTTCCATCCTCCACTGGTTTCATATCCTTTGTTAAGCACACATGGACAGCACAAAAGATATGAAAGATAAAACATTCAGTACATTTTTTATTACCATGAGATATACATTTATAGTACAACATATGACTCTTGGGTTTCAGATCCCAAGGTCTCTTGGACTCCTTTTGTCCATTCGACTTCCACACT
>Ga0115842_100646_pt1 | contig 14212 bp, 12 predicted proteins | sample InSIn2SAF170_2_FD_83856 | JGI IMG/M metagenome (GOLD analysis project Ga0115842, IMG submission 83856)
AAGATGGGACGGGCTCATGCGAAGGAAGAGGAGCAGAGGGAGCTGGAGAGGATGCTTCAGGAGAAGGAAGGGGGTGTTGCGGAACAGCAGGTTGAGATTGTGGGGAAGAGAGATGAGCGAGTGTGCGGTTCTGTTGTAGCAGCATCTGCCGCCGTTGGAATAGAACCCATGATTGTGTGTCTGGTCAGAATGTTTCACGGTGTCAAGATTGCAACGCGTGGATATTTTGAAGCATACCGAAGTCGCTTGTTTTTATTTCCCCGCGCTTCGTCGTGCTTGCCGATGGATGAGAAGTGCCTGCCGCAATCGATACGAAACATTGTCTGATGGAGAATATGTTTTCTTGGAGACAAATGGATTATGCATCCACTTCCCCACCAATGGATGAGTTCAAGTACAGTATCTACTGTATTCGCACGTCTTCAGAGTTTGCACGTAGACTCTAAAAGAACATTATCTTGGGAGGCATTAATACATTCATGGCGTTGGCCTTATTTCTACAAATATTTCATAACGATTCGGTACAGTATACAATCTGCGAGTGAGGGTGGGGGCTGCGAATCTGGACTGACATCAAGCCCGTTGCGTGTTGAGATCGGAGCTGACACGGCGTTGATTCCCGTATCCCTGCCGATGTGGTGAGATCTTGAGAAGACACGATTTGGTAGAGGTTTTTTCTTGCTAACGTGTCATTCAGTCACAGCTCACGAACGTGCTCCTGGAGTACAGCATGTCCTTTCTCCGTGCGCTAGGTGTGATGGCAGGTGCTCAAAGATTGCTTGCCATCGCTGACCATTTCATCACGATATCAAGCATCAGGGGACCCGCCATTTCTGTAGCACCACAAGCGACTTGCGCTTTTCACCTGCCTGGTGCTTCCTCCCTCCTCGTTAGTAGCGTTCCTTGGACTTGCCCATGTGTCGTGCTCTGACATTCTGCTGGCGATATCGTACTCTCCCAATAGCTCCTCGTTGAGCTCGCTGCTCATAAAGTCATTGTCCTCAAGCACTTCCTTGAGCTCAGGGTCCATAGCAAAATAACTATCGAGATAATTTCGGTTCATCTGGTGTCCTCCACCCTTCCTTGCGAACAGTCGTCCCACATATATATTCACAGTTCCTTTTCTCTCATAGGCGTCTACGTGCTGCGCGCCGTGGGGTATTGGTCTGAAATGTAGGATCCCAAACAGGCTCACATAGTCTTTAAGATTGGCGTAGTGCTCGATGTGCTTGATTACTCGCTGTTCACTTTGCTTTTCGTTCGTAAGTTGATTGGCATACCTCCGAAACGTTGATTTGGCCTCGGAGCCAGGGGAGTTGAAATGGTTTGCGGCACAGCCGAATGTGTACACCTCAATGCGCTCCAAAAGACTCCTCTCCACCGATGCAAATAACCAATCAAGCACCAATCCGCCTTCTATAGCCCCTTGGCTGTGCAGGATCAGTACGATCTTCTTCCAACGACTTTTGCCATCTTCTCCCTGTTCCTCGATCGTGTCAAGCAGATCTTTGTAGGCGATCCTGATGTCTGGTGTTGCGTACCCGAACGTTCTCTGTATGATGCATTCTATCACATCGAAAATGATGCCCCTTGTCTGGTTGTGGATGCCATGAACACGTCTTCGAAAGGTCAAGGCTATTTTGTCCAGGTTCGATTGCATCCAATGGTCACCTACAGCCACGCCATTAATGAATATCCATCTTTCATCGTCGTGTTCTTGCCAATCCTCGCGCCATATCTGAGATTGATAGTGCCGTTTCGTCCCGTTCAGAAGTATACAAAAGTACCTATTTGCAAGGATGAAGCCGAAAACCCATCCGACACAGACTGGAGTCCATAACAGTGGCAATATTGGGATGCCGAACAATATGCTTGGTATGAGCGTGATCAGGAACAAGCTTTGTAACACAATCAAAATCAGATGGAGAAAAACTGCCTTGAGATTGCCGTAGCTTGGATAGAGCTCGTCAAGGCTGCCAGAGAAGAATGGAAAGAATGGAAAAATGGTACTGGGTATGCCAGCGGCGGGCGGCCAGACGAATGTGATGCGGATGAAAAGGAGGAGATCTTGAAGTGCGAGTTTTGCTGGACTCTCCGTGTATATCAGTGATTGAGAGGAAGATTTCATGGTAAGCCTTAACCTTCGTATTATTGGATACTATGTCCTACGCGAGCATTTGGTGGTTCGCGGAAATCACGAATCATACACGCTACTAGCTCGTGAAAAAACAGATGCTGATTGGCTGTAAACTGGTGGAACTTGGCTAAGGAAGCTAAGCAGGAGCGGGACGAGATTGCTGGGGAAAGTTTCCAATCAGCTGCAACTTGTCAGTCAGACATCGTCCAATCTGCGTATTTGTGCTGCTGTACCCAACACAACTGCCACCATCCACCCAGATTGTCAGCAGAGAGATAGAGCAGCTCAGCTGTTCCTGGCGTACGTTCCATCAGTGTCTTTCAAAATCCAGAAGACAAGAAGTTCCTCCATGGCTCAATCCAACCTTGCAACCACGGCACAAACTGCAAAATCTCCTCCTTGTGTCTCGAAAGACTCCAGCAAACATGGTTTGATGCACTCGAAGCTTCTTAACAAGGCTTGTTCTCATCAAGATCCATCCACCACATGTGTCTCACTCTCATAATGATTTCTGCACCGGCCAACTGTTCCCAATGCCTCCATCTTCCCTCGGCGGCAGCAAGATTCCGTCTCTTGAGCACATCGTTTATCTCCCTATACATTCTCTGACACTGTTCAGTCAAGGTCGGCTCCTTCCAATCGTCCTCTTCGTCCTTGTCCTCGTCCACCTCCCCGTTTTCGTTGCTGTTCTCGTTCCCACCCACGTCCCTATCTGCGTCCCTGTCCATGTTCCTGTCGCCATTTACCCTCCTCTCCCCGTCCTTGTTTTCTACCTGCTTATCCTCCACAGCAGTTTCCACAGTCGTCAGTTTCACAACAGAATCTTTCTCCTCCTTCGTCTCGCTCATCTTCGCAATACGTCTCATGGCTCCAAGCCATGTGTCCGCAACTCTGACATACGTCGCTGTGATATCCGCCATGAACGCTTCAAATCCATCGAGCGTGTCCTCAAGCGTGCCGTCCTCAGGAATCTGGACCATCACTCTCGATAAATCAACCATACCATTCAGCGGAGGATTGTCAGGTTGAAAAGTGTATAACGTGAGAAGCTCAGATATACACGGAGTTGCGCGCTTGGGTCCGGTCAGAGGTATGTATTTGTGGATGGTAACATCGCCGGTATCAGGATCGGTTTCCGCGGTAAGATTCTCGTTCATCTTACCATGCTTCTTGAGCGTTTCTATGCGCCGCAGAAGCTCTGCCATTTAGACAATCTTTTCCAAGGAGATGATGACAGAGAAAGACAGCGAGCTTTTGGACTAGTGTGAAGTGGTATGTTATAGTGGTCAATGTGGTGGTGGATGTTGGTGCGCCTTTGTCAACGACCTTCACACGCTAATTGACATACAAACGACTACATTTGCATACAGTCAAACAGATGGATGCATCGCCTTTCATCTGAAGCATAATTGAGTGACCTTTGATATAAATGTTGACACGACATCTTTACAAACACTCCTTTGTGCATGCATGGGGCTTAATCCATTCCAAGAGATTGTTCACCTTATCACATCGAGGTCAACAGCACTGACTATGCATAGTATAGTGTGGTTCCCTTTATATATGAGTAAACGAATGGATAGTAATACAGATATTGACCACACATCTTCAACTCCTTTATACATGCGTGTGACTCCATTGTTTCAAGCAATTCTTCACCTCATCATACTAAGACTGACAGCACTGCCTACGGGTAGTGCACTGTGGTTTCCTACATATTCTAATATCTGGAAGGACAGTGGAGCGGACTTTGACCATCTTAACAAACACTCTTCCATACATACAATGAGTACATATACATAAACCCCTGTTCCCTCCCAGTACTCATTTACCATCCCACATCAATACTGACACCAATCACGGCATATACTCTCTCCATATCCACCAGTTCTCCATCCTCCAGTCTACGCTCACGGCCCTTATCGTTATGTATGACCCCACCACTAGAGCCAGCGTGATCGATCCTACATCCACTTCTCAGAGGCTGGCCAAAGCCAACACCACACTCGGCAACCCCTTCTTCAGGATTGTGCTGGCAGCTGACTCTAGAGTCTAGAGGAGCTACTCACCTCCTTAACATCCTCTTAAGTCAGGTAGCTGAGTATCGCGTCTTGGAATAAGAAGCGGGCCAATACAATACTATCCGGATTGATGATAGATGTACTGTACTACAGTATAGCTCTAGTATAGCTCATCGAAGCTGCGAAATAGCAGTATAGTATCGATCTATAGTACCTTAGTCCACCCATTATTTCTCTTATGCTAGTCTCGCCCCTGAGTGGGCATAATGTGACCGCCTAGAGTTGGTGCACTTCTCCTTTCGGTACCACTGCTTAGGTTTTCGCGGGAGTGGTCCTGGCCTGTAGGTATTGAGCTTAATACTTCATGGAATTATTGGTGGGGGACAGGAGTTATAGTGAGGTGGTGTAGTTCCTCCAAGGAAGCGCAGTCCTTTGGACGTTCCGATTGTGAAAGCACGGTGTTGTCTGTTCCTGGTTAGCTGAGTACGTGTTCGACGATTTCAATCTGGTGATAGTAATATATAGGTGATTAATCTTTGCTGTATCTATACCGTAACGAGTATCTTAGATTCATGTTCTACTATACTACTACTTGTTCAGTCCAATATCTATTGAGTCTGATTTCCTATAGTTAGTCTGTTCTAGCTCACTTATTTTAGAAGTCAGCCTTAAACGATTATAGTAGAAAGTGTACGTACTATTTACCCTACACGGTCAGCAAGCAGAACAATACCTGGACTGAAGCTTCAGCAAAGAACAACAGAATTACATCCTTTAACTAGTGTTAACACACAGGATGGTTTTAAAGTAAAACGCTTAGTAAGAAGAAATAGAATCGCTTCCATATAACGATCATCATAACTCAAACTGCTAATCTATATTGCTGAAATCGGGCACACCTCAACTTAACCCTTAACACACTTACCTAAACTCGCTCATCTCTCTTCCCCACAATCTCAACCTGCTGTTCCGCAACACCCCCTTCCTTCTCCTGAAGCATCCTCTCCAGCTCCCTCTGCTCCTCTTCCTTCGCATGAGCCCGTCCCATCCGCCCAATCTGGTACCACTTCAGCTTGAACAGCGAGTCCATACTCTCAAGACTTAGACCCGCAGTCTCAGGAATGAATAGCCAGGCGAAGGCAAGACCGAGAAGTGTAACGACGGCAAATACCCAGAATGTGCCTGCCGGGCCTAGTCCGCCGTCGTGGGGCTCAAGGAGCATTTGCGGAACGGCCCGGGAGTTTCCGTACTGGTTGACGAAGTGGAAGCACATGACTAGTGAGGAACAGATGGCGCGGATTCGAAGAGGATAGATCTCGGCGTTGATGAGGTATTGTATACTATTCCAGCCTAGCGCCCAGCCGGCCCCACTTATATAAATCATCACAATGGCTCCAAGTGAGGCTGACTTCTGAGATGAAGTGAATTTGAAGCCCTTCTTATCGAGATCTGGAACTGCGGTGAGGAAGGCAGCGATGTAGATCATCGCGATGGCTTGGAAGAAGATACCGATGGTGAGAGAGCGTTTTCGACCAATCACATCGACGAGGAAGAATGCACAGAAGATAGCTGAGATAAATTTGACGACACCGAAAATGGCCGTTGCGTAGAGCTTCTCGTTTTGGCCGGTCGTGCCGAGAAGGGCGAAGAAATCTTGAGCGTAGACGGTGATGCTGCCTGCCCCTGACCACTGTGACATCAATTGGATGAACAGACCGAGGAAAATGCGGTAGCAGTTCTCCTTTATCAAGAATATCTCCTTGATGTATCCAAACCAGCCAGCACCAAGTGTGGCCTCTTCTTCTTCGTGAAGCTGCCTAGCGATCTCGTTGATTTCGTGTCGAATGAGAAGGTGATCTTCAGGTAAGTTGCGGACGCGCGACAAATTCTTTGTGGCAGACTCGATCTTACCGCGTTTGACAAGGTATCGAGGCGATTCGTAGTTGAAGAAAGAGAGGATGAAGACTAGGCCAGCGAAGATGATGTGCAGAGATGATGGGACGATCCACGAGTTCCGGGTGTTCTGATTGATGTGTAGAGATGAGCCCCAAGTTGCGAAGTAAGCCAGCATGATACCTACATACACGGAGCCCGAAAAAACGCAGATCGCGAGACCTCGGATCGACTTTGGGGCAATCTCAGCGATGTAGACGGGGGCAACAACAGTAGTCTCGCCAATACCAATTCCAGCAATGAAGCGGCCGGCGTAGACCATTCCAAGGTTGCCATTGTTAGCCATGAAGATGATAATACCAAGCATCCAGAGAAGGCAAAGCTGTCGGGTAGCCCAGAGACGGCCAATTCGATCTGTGACAAGGAAAGCAACTAATGCACCTAGCACGCTGCCAATCTGTACCATGGCGCTGACGTTGCCTTTGACATTTGCATATTCTGTGGTCGAAAGCTTCTTGAAGTGAAGCAAGTTTTGAAAATCTTTAGTGTTGAAGGTTCCGGAGATGAGGCCTTCATCGATACCACGAGCGGCACCCATGAGACCGAAAGAGAAGACAGCGAACCATAGTCGCCAGTTGTTGACTTCCCGTGGGTCGTCGCCCAGGGAAATCTTGAAGATGTTTGTAGGCTTCTTTCCAGCACCCATGGTGGTTGTTTACCTGGTGTGCCAGGTGCGAATAACGGAATGTGGTGTTGTAGCGTTTGTTTCTAATCCAGTAATGACAAGTCGCTATAGTTTGGGGAAAGTCAAAGTCTCGAGCTTGCAAACAGCTGAAACTGGTAATGAGCATAAGACAGATAAGCCCTCAGTCCAGGTCTTGGACAAGTCTTATACAAAATCATGGTTTCTCGGTTTTGATTCAAACATACCGCTGTGAAAAAACCTCGATTGCCGGTTTCTTCCAACGAATATGCGCCTCTTTCCCCACGGTAGTTGAGCTATGGCTTCTAATTGCAAGGTCTGGAATAGACCATGGAGACCCCGTTCTCCATAGAACACCAATTCCTTCTGCCAAGAGACATGACTGCAGCGCAGCTGGTGGGGTAAGTCATGCTTGACGAAAGGTCCTTCAACCAAAGATTTTCATTGGTTGAGGAAGCATGATTCACCCGTCGACGAGTCTAAACCGTCAAGCGAGTCGATGTTCCGGTCTGGGCGAGCATTGGCGTTACTTGGCATCGCTCCTGGAGCGGTTTTCGTGCCGATGGACGACATGATCCTGGCCCTCCACCATGAGTCCGATGGCCTGAGGACTCGTTTGAAAGTTGTGACCACGTTGGCCTGTAGTCAGTCCACAGACTTCCTTTGCTTGAGCACGAACGCGTCTTGGACAGTGTATCGTCAGACAACAACTGGGTGCTCACGGCGCAAACCCTGCTTTACTATTCCGTTTAGTCTATTTCTGGCTTCTAAGTTTGTTGATGTTGGTGAAGGGTCTTGGCACCGAGCACAGCTTCGAAAGCCGACCCGACGGAAGCCGGTCAGATGTCGGTATCTGCTAGTGGAGACCCCGACGCGCCGCCACGGCAAGTCAGTCGGAGGTGGGCTGATGGATTCTTTCAAAGGTCATACTTCAAGCTCGGCAATTCGATTCTGGAACAACCATCAATGAAAATATCAGATACGCGGTACTCACATTCGGGAAGCGGCCCATGATGGTGATGGAGTCCTGTCTGCCAAGGTTTCAATTTGAGCGGAGTGCGGTGTTATCCCTCGCTAGCTAATCTGCTGGTGGACAAAGGTGCTCTTTGCTCGTCTCGAGTCAGCATTCGGGTCCATCTCACCTTGCCAGATAGGCCGGTTGAAGGAAGTGCAACATCACTAACAAATCGGCAGAACCCGAAAGAGGTGTTGCTCCGGCAATGCCAACGTTCCTCCAACGTGCACTGTTGAATTCGTACTGTACTTCTGGAAACTGCCGACACATGCACGGATATGCCGACACTGCTCTTGTATGCTCTCTGACTCAAGAATGCGATCCTTCCTTTCGACGCCGGAATTAATGACCTATGGCACCGTGCTTGAGCTGTTCAAGTCGGTGTTTCATTGAGTAAACTGTGTGCTAGTTTTGGCAACTGGTAACGACAAGTGTGTTGAAAAGGTCGTCTGGACGTCCATCCAGATGCGCCCCGGCTTCTTGTCAAGGCAGCCGCGAATTGCTTCGGCCTGTCGTTCTCTATTTGTGGGGTCCAATCGTACGAGCGATGCGATGCGTTTTCGCGCAAAGGGGTAGCATGAAATGTTTTATGAGGCCTTGACATGGACATAAGAAGCACTGCTCGAAGTGGCTGTCAAGTCTAATGTATGACGGTTCGTCGGATGAGGTATTAGCGAAGGAGGGTCTCAGGGTTCGGATACAGCCGATCGGACAGGTAGGTACGGTAGGCTACATGCACTTCCACGATGTACATTATAGTACATTCACAGTATTAGGGTCGTAGAATACGGTGAAAACTCCTAGAGGCAGGACTTTGATGTGCGGTTGTAGTGTTCTTCTACTTCATTCAGCTGTCTTGATGAAGGTGTATATATTAGCTGCTGTGTATCCTAAGGTACAAGCGGTGCTCATTGCTTCAATGATGGAATGGATGAGAAGACTGCTGTAATAGATATGCACGAATCCAACAATTGATCACGCACAGAAGGACAACTATCTCGTAGTTGATGGCGAAGGCTAGCGATGTTTGAGGTAATTATTGCTTAGTAGGAGGAATCATCGAAAAACGAGCATGTAAGTTCAGCAGGCGAGATATAACAAACAAGCTTATAAAAAGCTATCATCATTTGCGACGTGATTGACTAACACTGTGCGAGAATACTTGCTCTGGCAACAAGTCACTTCGCGTGTTGACATCGCCTAACCCTATGTCTTGGATCCTTGGTGCGTGCTGATGTTTCATGATCAAGATCGAATCGTGACATCTGAGGAAGACTGCACCGGCGCCGTAAACCACAGTAGGATAATCAGGACCAGCACGTAGCACCGTCTGAACCTGCTCTCTTACAGCATGAAACATATGCCTCTTCATCAAGACAGTTTTTGCCAATGCTTTTACTAGTAGTACACTATAGCCACACTTAGAATCTGCTCTCTAGTCCTAGAGGGGGAAAGACTTACATGAGCTGCGCCGTCCTGGGTTCGTAAAGTTACTCCTCCGAGGATACTAATACTACACCCGTTGACCATTTCAGAACAACAGCCTGACGTCAACTTGAGCGCATTCTGAGTGTACCGACTACCTCCTTCTGTACAAGCACAATTGTGGCCTGCTAGGACACTAGGTATTGTCAGCATCTATCATTTTTAGAAGGGAGACTTTGTATAAAATCTTTCCGTGCCTAGATTAACAACTTACCTCGTGCCTCCGAAGAGCAAAATCGTCAATGAGAGTAGACGCATTTCGGTAGTTGTATTCAATTAGTATTCGCAGAAGGGGTTTTGGATAGGACCGGACTGAGAAGCAAGAAAAGAAATTCCCAATGCTGATAACAGAAGATATTCATAGAGTACTTATACTGTAAGGTGGGTCGAGGAAGAACAGTAGAGTAGTAAACTATTGAAAGCGAACATCATACTAATTGCCGAATGAAAGACGTGCATAGTAGTGGCGACTCCCAAATAGCTATTACTGTCATGCACTTACCTCAACTAGCCCTCCGTTGACCAATAACCGCAGTTGAGGTATCGTGCTCATATCGTGCTCAGACAAAGCATCCGTTTGGTGAAGTAATGAGAGCATGAATTGATGTCGGATTGGCGTGGGAAAGCAGTGGTGTCCGCCCGGCAGTGGCGGACATGATGAACAACGTTTGGAAGGTGTTGGCCTCGCTGTCTTGGCAGCACCTCACCAATTCCGCCGCGCCCCTGTGATAAGGTTTAATTTGTAATGGTACGGAGCTGAATCCTCGAGCGATGAAACTTCGATTTAGCTCACTAACCCTAACCCTAAATGCTGTAGGCGGTGGTGGCAGTCGCCGCGGGGCATCCTCTTGATTTCTCGATATGGAGCAAGTGCATCTACAGTACCTAGGTAGGCACCTGCACTTTCCACGCGTGGACACAGCTGCCCAATGCAGTAATGTACTACTACGGAGTACTGTATGGCATGTTCTGCTTATTCGGTCAACCTTCCACTTGTGACAGGTACAGTCGCGGAGTAACAATTCTGTGTACCTTGCACTGTACTCCCGCTCATGGGGCCATTTCTGAAAGGCGATAGCAAATCTTCTCTAGAAGCGACACCTACATTGCTGGGTGTGTATGTACATAGGATCAGAATTTGCATCTCATACCAGACAACAATATACGTACTTTATCTTTCTATTTCACATTATAAAAAAAGCACATGCACTTTGTCTTAGAGAGCTCATCGGGAAGGCATTACTAAGCGCTTACTCTACTAAGTTAATTCGTAAATTCTAGCTCAATTGCTTACTTAACGCGATGATTTCCTTTTTCGGACTTTCAAGGAAAAGTAGCTGTGGAGTGGGCGATGCGTCTTGTAATTCTACACGTACGAACACCTACAAAATCTGGATATCAACACTCGAAAAAGCTTGGATTGCTGTTTCAGAATGATTGTTTCGACCGTATAAGCACGTTGTACACACCAATGTCACTGCTTCCCACTGTAGATTCAAATCTGAGCAAAATGCCTGACCTGACACAACAACTGCAGCTTCTTACTGTTGAGAATCTCACAGCACTGCTGTCAACGAACGATCAAGAAACGACCTTCAATTCTCGATCCTGTGTTTCTCTGTCTATTGGATGAACATGTTGTACGAAACTATCGCAGCCGTAAGTATCTAGGAACAATCTGATCAGTCGATTGCAAACTCGACCTACTCCTCCTATCTCCTGCACATGAAACGCAAACATAAAGAAGGATTCACGAATTGACAGGAATCGGTCATAGCACCCATGCTGGGCATTGCCGCTGGGTTACTGGACGACTTCTCTTGATCCGCCAGGTCTAGTCACTACTCCCCTGCCCCATAAGCTGACACCATTGGGTCAGACAGTGGCTTACAACACATCATCGGTCTGATATGCTTTTCTTGCAAGCCGTTGATATACATGTCAATATTGCCAGGGAACAACCATCGACAATGTGATATGCTGTTCGTGGAAAGATTGCCATTGCCATTTTACTTCCCGAGCCCTTGTTCAACCATGATTTCTTTGCCTCCATCATTTATCGAGTTCTATGTGAAATATGTAAGACATCGTTTGACAAACAGGGCTGGTAGCTTTGCACGTGTTCCTGCTACTAAGTTGAATCCTAAAAGGTACTCATGCTGATACTCTGCACTTGTGGAAGCAGAAATCTACATTCAATCGCGAATCTCATCGAAGACGTACAGAACTCAACCTAACGAATACACCTTTGACCATGGACCATTCCGAAACACACAGAAGTGCGCCAAGAGAGTTTACACCTCGTTCATATCCTCCTTTTCCTGTCGGCAATGAGAGATGTGTTCAACTTGAGACGTTTTCTCTTGCAAAGCTAGGATCAGGGAATGAATCTGAACAAGCACGTTTGCTCGAGGTATGCAAAACTCGAGGCTTCTTCTACCTCAATTTCGAAGACACACATGCACAGTCACTCTCAGCCGAAGCCGAAGAAATAGGACGACTAGCCGAGCAGGTCTTCAAACTTCCACATGAAGAGAAGGTTAAATATGCTTTTGGATCGTCAAGTACAACCATTTTTGGGTATGATGACAAAACCTTGCTACCTACATAGTATTCTGACAAACCAAAAGCTACAAACAAGCAGGTCTGACCAAGACTGATGCCACAGGCACTCCAGACACTGCAGAGTTTTTCAATTGCTCAAAGGACGATATTCTTGAAACACCAACGCGCACACCGATCGAACTTCCCTCCATCTTGACGACATCATCGGCTCGAGCACTGCTCGGTAACTTCCAGATTTCGTGCCACAGAGTTGGTCTTGAAATCCTCAGCATCCTCGCGATGAAGCTCAATCTACCACCCGATGTCTTTGTCAGCAGGCACCGTATTACGGAACCATCAGGCGATCATGTCCGTATGACTCGGGGCCCACCACGAATCTCGCCGAACCTGTCCATCCCCGAGATCCAGACACCCGGCCACACTGACTTCGGCACTATCACAATACTCTTCAACTGGTTAGGCGGACTACAGGTTTGGTCCGAAGCGTCTCGTGGTAACTTCCATAATATCGTGGACCCGCAGGCGAGCACAGACGAATCATCAAGACCAGAGTGGTTGTGGGTGGAACCCAAGCCTGGCTGTGCTATCATCAACCTGGGTGATGCTGCTGTGAAATTCACTGGCGGCGTATTATGCTCTGGTCGACATCGCGTCGTGCCAGCGCCTAGCATGCAAGGACTTCTACCGAGGTATAGTGTTGTGTATTTTGTCAGACCAGAGAATGCTTGTGTTTTGAAGAGGATCGAGGGAGGGGATATACCGCCGATCAATGAAGGTGATGAGCAGGAGGAGTTTACTGCACAGGAGTGGATCACGAAGCAGGTGGTTGCCTTGAGGGAGGGCATTGCGGAGAGCACTCGGGATATTTGACAAACAGCAAACACTGTTGCTCATTTTCGCCTCAATCGAGCACCATTATATACATAATAGCAACCTGCAGGCCAGGGAAAGCTTGATGAGGACGACCCGAGAGATATGGCTCTATTGACATTCTGCTTTGGGAGATCTGGCAGGCAATCAAAACAATGACAACCATTGCTGAGCAACTCTTTCATGATTTAATGCTTCAAGTTCTGCTTGTGCCGGCTGCAGGAAAAGTGCATCGCAAACAACAGTTATGAGGACAGATTCGTCATTGCCAGCCATGGTTTTCTATGTAACAATCTTGACAACAAACTCATATTAGAGGACAAAACCTTACCCCCATTGACGACACAGGACCCATTCACATATACCATGTCTTTTGCTGTAACGCGGATGTATAGATCTCATAGTATCATGCTTGATAAGGAGTTTGAACGACACCCTGCACATTATTTTGGACCAAGCTGTGTGTATGACGTCTTTGTTTGCTTCACGTCTTAAGGATATCATCGCAGTCAACCCACAAATACAACGGGCGTTGAGTATATACACACAGTGAGCAGATAGTAAATGAAGCAGTGATGCTCAGGTCACTACCTAAACACAATGCTACTCTTTGCGCTTAAACTCCGGCAATGGTCTCACCACACTACTTGTCCTGCTCCACCTCAAATTGTGTCCTCACCTTTCAATACTCGGTACTCCCTCGAGTATTGTTGGGGCCTTCACAAGGATCTATCTCACAACTCGCACAACCTGTGTTCGTCCACCGACTGGGTCACGATGTCGGAAGAAAGCGCGCCCAGGAAGCGCTCGCGTTTCGACCAAACAGAACCTGAACCTCGAAAGACTTCTAGATTCGACCGCAGATCGCGCTCACCTGTTTCGAGGAACTCCGAGTCGCGACGAAGCAGAAGCCCTTTGTCAAAATCAATTCGAAGTCCTTCGATCGACTCAAAGCCCAAAACTCCTGTCGACCCTGCGGCTGCGGCTGCTGCAGCCGCTGCAAAGATCAATGCGCAAATCGAAGCACGACGAGGCATCCAACATGTTGACGTTCCCCCAATCCAATCCTCGAGCACTTCTACCCCGCCACCGACTAAATCGACTGCACCAGAAAACAATAGTACCAGCCAGCTTGACGGCGAAGTGTACATCGCAGATGGTGACTATATCAAGGATGTCGAGGTTAATGATTTGAGAAATCGATACACACTGCTTGTTGCTGACCATAATAATACTGCTGATAGTATTGCATATATGCCTGGTAACCGCCATATGCAGCGTACGGATCAGCGGTTGGATTGGCTGCGTAGTAAGCTGCCCACTGGTCTTGGTAGTCCTGTGCTGGTACTTCCGAGGCTGATGTTCCTGGTGCTGGTGTCGTCGGTGTGCCCGCGTACGGAGTGCTGTTCTGGTTGTAGCTCCCATAGTTGCTGGAGGTATAACTGTCACCTCGAGGAGCCCTGTCGCCTCGGTTGTAACCGCCGTAAGAACCTCGATGAGCATCAGCACCATAGCCATCAGTG
>Ga0115842_100647_pt1 | contig 14207 bp, 17 predicted proteins | sample InSIn2SAF170_2_FD_83856 | JGI IMG/M metagenome (GOLD analysis project Ga0115842, IMG submission 83856)
CAACCATCCCGTCTATATATGTTTCTGCCAGCATTCCCAAGATTGCCTGGCCCCAGTCGAGAGCCCGGTATTGGTTTCCCATCTTTTTCATGAACACAGCGAAAGCCTATTTCTTTCTCTGCTCCTTCTATACGAGCGTCCACTATTTCTCGAAGAAACAGTCAAGCATCATCCTTCACAAACTCTCTTTACAGCGAACTTAACCGACCTTTACCTGCAGGACAGCATGGTATGACTTGTCCCATTGAACACCCCTCATTTGGATTAACACATTGTAGAACTCCCAGATCACCATCATCACACTGCCATGCCAACGCATGAACGAATACAGCACCTCAAGGGTGACCCGGACTCCCCTACTGGTTCTACACCTTACAGTAGAACACCCGAATTACGAGTAACACACAAGCTTGCTGAGAGGAAGCGAAGGAGTGAAATGAAAGATTGCTTTGAGCAGCTGCGAGAGAAACTTCCTGCTCACCAGAACAACAAGTCTAGCAAATGGGAAATACTAGCGAGAGGTAAGTAGTGGTCGGTCTTTTAGTAATGTAGGCAAAGTTAACAGTCAAAATAGCTATCGATCATATCTCGGCGCTCGAAGGTCAGAACAAGTCGGCTCGAATCGAGTTGGATCGTCAAAGGGAACAAATGCAACAGATGGAGATGCAGCTTAAAGAGATGAGTGCAAGGATGAATGCTGCTAATTACCCACAACCTCCAAATGCAATGCCGACCAATGCGATAGCTTACAACAGCTCCAGATACTCGAATGGGGATGAACCATCACGGACTCTTCCACCAATCATGAACGGTGGTGCTATGCAAGGGATACAATACGGCGAAAGCGGACGATGAGGGCAGACGATCGGATGGTAAGCCACAAAATAGATGTCGCACATGACAAAGCACACAATATGACACACGCCACTTCGAGCTAGATGAGTTCAACTCGAGGTCACACATTCCGGCGTCAATGACTTCAAGCGGTCAACATTTCCTCCGGCTGCACATACACAGCGGAGGTGTCGGCCCTATTGACGAGCCGCGTGCTCACGAAGACTAATATGTGCGTGTACGAGAGAAAGAAATAGGCTTTCGCTGTGTTCATGAAAAAGATGGGAAACCAATACCGGGCTCTCGACTGGGGCCAGGCAATCTTGGGAATGCTGGCAGAAACATATCTAGACGGGATGGTTGTCTGAAGTGTTCTATATAACTTTGATGATACAATAATGTCATACTTACAGTACCGAATGTTAAATTAGTCTGCTATCTACTTATCTCTTCTTCCGTAACCACGTGTTCTTCTAGATCAACGTTCCAGCAATCGAGTCAGCGCCAGGTACGTTCGTACCATTCACCGAGCCTTGGAAGAACAGCACTACCAATTATCGTTCGATAAGGCAATGTATGTGTGGTACTTTCTGGAGAGCACTTCCCGTCGCTAGCTCTCTATCTGAAAGCAACCACGACGCAAGACTATCCCGCATGCCGGTCAGTCTCGTGGATTACGAGCCATGGGCAATCCCATTACATCATTCGGCGGATCTTCTGTCTGTCCTCGTCTACCTGATATTGTACTTCTAGGGATCTTCGGACTCTTCCGGTCACAACTGTGACTCCAAACCTCGAGTCGCTCCCCATGTGTTTCGTCTTGGCGACCGCTTGGCTTCACGCTGATCTGGAATATCAAGCAGTGGTTTTACAGAACGTTCTCAGTAATACGCCAGGCTGAGTCTTACTACCTGGCACGTCCCCTCTGCCAATTTCACGCTAGAAGCCTTTCCCTTCTTCTAGCGCTTCCGATAAACCAATCGCGGATGCTCTCTGAACCAGGGCGCGCTTATCCACGCTTTCACGTGAGAGTCTATCCATGCGATGTCACATCAAGTCCTGCCTGACTGAAAGTGCCTTGCATTGCCTGTTCTATCTCAATATGCCTGGTTTTCTCTCGGGACTGACGCAATCTTATCCGTTGCAGAATACTCAAGGCATACCGGTTGAGAGTACTCCAATATCTTCTCCTCGATTCCAGTGACCAAAAAGTTGAGGTCACAAACGCCGAGGTTCATTTATGGCCAATGTGAGTCGAACGTGCTATCAGCTCTCTGAGTATGCAACATTTGCGTCTTGTCTCTAGATCATAAAGTTTCATCTCTTCATACGTCGTCCTGCAGTCATTGCCTTCTCGCTAAGCAGTTCAGATGACCTGCTCCAGAGTGGAAGTGATGTGCAATAAGGAAAGTACGATGCAGTCGTTACCATAGCAAATATAAAACGCTTGGGGTGACCTCCCTATGTTCTTGCTATGTCGGAATCAAACCTTCGAAATCTCACAGACAGTAGTGACACACATGCCCCCTTTCTATATGAACAGTGACGGCTTCATTCTCTCTGATAACGACCTGGAAAAGTACAATGGTCATCATCGAGTCGACAAGTACGATCTAGCTGAAGATGCAGCTCAACCGAATATCACCCGCGTTGAACCAGATACACCGGTTGAGGAGCTCAAGCAATGGCTACGACCAACTGAAATCAGAGAGGACGCCGTTGACCGATGGAGAGCCAATCCAGCGCTCAGAATTCTCCTCATCGAGACTCAGAACCAATTCAGTCGAAACCCCGAGAACAACCCAAGTCACCGAACCATTCCAGGACAGACCGAGGTCATACCGCACCCTGATAGAAAGAAGCATGTCGAGATGGTCAAGGAACTCTTCCAACATGCTCGACTTCCACTCGCTGCCGTCGGAGCGTACACCAAGGCTCATATCACGTTTTTGACATCCTATGAGGTTTTTGGTAAGGAGGGGATTTGTGGTGGCGATGTAACCAATTACTACTGCTCCGGAACCTCGTGGAGTATTGCCTGGTCGTATTTCCACAAGACACGTCATACTGCTGCCATCATGTTCTATCGTGAAGGAGATGGTGTCCTCCGGCGGAACGAGTTAGAGCACGAGATCCTGCGACTCAGGCAACATATCACACATCCAATGCTGCTAGCGTATATCAAGACACATGTCAGCTTGTTGTGGACGTTTCATCTACTTGAGCAGATGAATGGTCAGACCTTCGAGATCGAAAAAAGTGTTGGGCTAGCCACCTGGGATTGGGTACTGGATAGAGAGATCGAAGCATACCGAGATCCTGACGCTGCTGATCCAGACTCAGAGGAGGCTGTTGCAAGAGCGCAGAAAGCTGCTGTGGAACGATACAACGTACTTAGTGGCAAGTTAACGCACATTCGTTTCCGGCTACGGAGCTTCAGAGAGCAGATCCTATGGATACGAAGATCAAATGGCGCATACCTAACATCTCTAGAAGATGATCAGCGCTTACATACAAGGCAACAGGAACGTGCTGAGCTCGAAGTGATGCTGGACCGAATGGACGATTTCACCAAGGTATACTTGCATGATGCAGATACACTAGCGGAAAGACTTGGCCAGCAAATGTCTTCAATGCGTGATCTAGTCAAGCAAAGAGACTCGAGAATCAGTCTCGCTATCGCTGACATCAACAACGAACTTGCGTGGCAAGGGAAGAATACCAATAGGTATGGTTGATCACGTTTCTCAGCTGCCCACAGTCTCATGTCCCATATTTTCCTAGAATTCTATCTCACCTCTTCTCCAATAGTGCTATGATGGCAATTGCTGTTGCTTCGTTCATATTCCTCCCTAGCACCTTCATCGCTAGCGTATTCGACACCCCAATTTTCAACTGGAAACCGAGTGATGGCTCATCTATCATCACGGAGCCCTTCTGGATCTTCTGGACTACTTGTGGCCTGACAACGTTGTTTATGTGTCTTCTCTGGGTGATATACATCAAAACTCGGAATGCTGTTGCCCGAACTCGTCGTAAGGAGGCTAGGCAGGACTTCCGCAAGAGAATACTGCGGACGCCAACACTGATAAAGCGGACGACCCGATCAGGTCCCTCGATTGAAAGTGAATCGGAAGATCGAAAGTGGTTTTGGTTTTGGCATTCTCGTGTAGGAGGTGTGGATGAGGAGAAAGGCTTAGGGATACTGAAAGCCATATCTTTGGAAAGGATGAATTCACCACAGCCGGGGGGTCTGAGGTCCTAGGTATGGCGGGTTTCTGAGCAGTTCAAATCCTGTGTCCGGGTGGCAGTCGCAAAGGCGTCTTTCTTTCATAGTAATGCAATATCTTGGTTTTCTCTCGTCGGTGTTCGCAACTGCCACTTCCTCCCCTTTCTTCCCCACAACCGCGCTCTCCTCCCTTAACCTTCTACCCTTCTCCAACCTATACGCCTTTCCCCGATTCATGCCCCGTTCATACTTTCCCCACCTCTGCTCGTGCATGTACATGTTCCACGTCAATCCCACCACCTCCGCAGCATCACAACACCCCTGACAATACACACTAACCTGCCAAGTCCGTCTCGGATCACTCCACCTCCAAGTCCACGTATCCTTCGGCTCACCAAGTACACCACACCGCCTACACACAACACTATGCTTAACCTTACTGCCACGCGGATACATCCCAGACCGCATCCCACACTCAATACACACACGTTTCAACGCATCCGGACCCGCCAAGTTAAACCGCCCAACACTACGACCACGACTGAACGCTGACTTTGTCGAGAAATGCGGATCGTCTGTAACGGACGGCAGCCAGCGTAGACATCGATAGCACGCGAGATGAGTCGATGTACATGTGTAGCGATCGGCGTGGGCGCGCAGATCAGGGTCGAGAGAGGAGCTGGTGTAAGAGTTGGAGTGGTGGCCTAGGAAGGACTGTTCGGCGGCTTCCCAGAAGGCAGTTTGGAGTTGCTTGTTGTGGGCGAGTTCTGCGAGGTAGAGGTTTGTTGTGAGAAGGTGCCGGTGTTTGGGGAGGGTTGTGGCGGGGAGGAGGGAGGTGAAGTGGGAGGATGTTAGGCGGAGGGTGGTTATGGAGCGCCAGTCGAGGAAGTCTATTAGGTAGACGTGCAGATCTTGAGGGAGGGTGAGGAGATTACAGGATGACATGTTTGTCGTTGCTATCCCCCTCTTGGAATATGGTTGGCGATTTGTACGACGGAATTCGACTGCCGGAGTTGCTGTTAGAGTCTTATCGGCTTTGGAATGGTGTTTATTTATTGGTGACTTGCATAGATTGTGACGCGCTCACGCGATATGAGTCAGCCACTTCGGAAAGCCGGAGGATATTGTCTCCGCCAGCATCCTCCCCTCCACCATCATTCGTTACTAACATCGGAAATGGTTCTAACTTCTTTTAGCACTAGCCGAGGTAAATTGATGGCAGATGTTCTTCTGTTGCTGCTTCATGGCCAATCGGTGTCAATATTGCTGACTGATTGCTTTCTAGCTCACTGCTCCTCATCTTGCTCTTATAGCAGCAGTACTGATAGTGAAGCAAGTATGTAACCACCGAGGAGTCCTTCAGCGTTCGCTGGAAAAGCTGATATATTCCGATCTGTGGGTGAATGTTATATTCTACTACCTTACGACTTCATATTGTGTCTCTTTCTATTACTGTGGTCCTTAAGATAGATGTCTCACAACATTACTACGAACCACAAGAACAAAATTTGAACTCAAGCTATCACTGATTTCGCCGAAATGTCTTCAGATGGAAAGCAAGTAGCGTTGATCATTGGTGCCAGCAGAGGTATTGGCAGACAGGTTGCCATCGATCTAGCGAAGAACGGCTACTACGGTAGGTTATATTCGAGATGACAAAACTGTAACACGAATCATCTCTCTTGTTCTTCCCGTACACAAACACACAACACAAATCATAATAACAATCTGACAATGTGGAACAGTCGTCGTCTCAGCCAAAACCACCTCAGACGCCAGTGCCATACCAGCCAGCGAATTTCCACCCGATCCAAACACTCAAAAATCAACCATCAACACAGTAGCTCGAGAAATCACCGAAGCTGGCAACTCCTGTATTGCGTTACCCGTCAATGTCCGTGATCATGAGAGTATCGACAAGCTTGTCAAAGATACTGTCGCCAAGCTCGGTCGTATCGATGTACTCATCTACAATTCCGGTGCTATCTGGTGGAGTGCCGTTGAGACAACACCACTGAAACGGTATAAATTGATGCAGGAAGTTAACAACGAAGGTACCTTATACTAACTCCCACCAACACACATACACCCCATCTCTCTCACCACAACATCCTCCCCTCCCCACCTAAAACCAGTACCCACCCAACTAACCACATTCCTAGGCCTCTACTCAACCCTCCAATCCTGCTTCCCAATCTTCAAATCCCAATCCTACCGCGCCCGCATAATAGTAGTCTCCCCCCCAATCTACAGCCGCTTCATCCACGGTAAAACAGGCTACGCCATGACAAAATTCGGCATGTCGATCCTCACCCTCGGTCTAGCAAAAGACATCGAGCGCCAAAATCACAAAGAAATGGCCATAACATCGATCTGGCCTGCTGTCGCCATCGCATCTGCGGCCACAGAATTAAATCCGCAGATCCAAAAGGCTGGTATGAACAGCGCTACCGAAGATGGACGAAGAGATTTGCGGAAACCGAGTATCTATTCAGATGCGATATTAGCGATGTTGAGAGCGCCAGCGGAGAAAGTCAACGGTTTATTGGATAGTGATGAGGATTTTCTGAGGAGGGAGTGTGGGTATACGGATAAGGATTTTGAGAAATATAATTTTGTGGAGGGGGTTACGCCACGCAGGATTATGCCGAGGGTTTTTCCGGATTTGTCGGTCGAGGAGCAGGATGATGAGGGGGTGAGGGTTGATAGTGTGAAACTTAGAGGGGGGAGGTTGTGATTGTAGGAAGGAAGGTATTTGTGGGTGAGATGTTGGATGGATGACTGGACGGTGGGGAGGATGCTGGGAGTTGTGGTTGGGTAGGATAGGTTAGGGAGTTGTTCCATGATGATGCCAGATGCAAGGCTGTCTTCGTCTTACAGTACTTCAAACAACCAATGTTCACGAGACCACACTTTAGCCGGCCCCATATGGATGGATGACATGGATGATACCAGTAAATGTGACACTAGCATTGAGGACGGATGTATGAGCAGCAAGATAAACATCTACACGGGATGAATCCGTCAAAGGATATCATATACAGATAGAGTAAACGAAGACGCAAGGCCAGAAGAGTATTTAAGTTTTGATTCATAACAGACTTGTGATGTTAATATTATGTATAATATATAGCGTTGATATGGGTATAATTTGAAATCAATGTGCTGCTGATGTGATGCATGGTTCTTCTTTGTGGTTCTTTCACTGCGTAGTGTGAATACCTTGTTTTGGTGATTGTGGTTTTCACTTGACGTTTGTTCGAGGATTTATTTTGGTGAGCTTGGTATGAGGTGTAGTATGTTGGAGATGGAGTCGGAGTAACTCGTGGCTGTTGATGGGTGGTGGTGATGCACTTCTTGAACTGTTCGGGTGCTGTTGGGTGTCGACGTCGTGCCTAGCCACTCTTCTGTGTGGTGGTCTTACGACAACGACGCGTGAGGCCGTCACGGGCAATGAGCATTGGACACAGCGAATCGGTGATCGAAGTGGGCGCTGACGTTGCGCAGCTGCATGACTCTGAATTCGTCATCGTTCTTCGGGTGGAGTAATTGTGTTTTCTCCGGATGAGAGTTATGTTGGTGGTTGTACAGTCTGACTGTGCGACTGCCTTCAGTAATGAAAGATCAATCAAAACCGTCTCTTGACCTTCATGTGATCAAAACTGCCAACCAGAATGCCTTCATTGTCAAATGTAAGCATATCAATCCTCTCCTTGATTAAACCATTCGGCAGCCCAGTAATCTCACTGCGCACCCACACCTTTCTTTGCGTTTCATCAACACAAGCTTCTTTGACATCAAGACAATAGCCGGGAAATCTCGCTGATATATCTGAAAATCTGGCAAGATAGCTTTGAAGTGAATAGATTGGGAGATCATCTCCATGCTCGAATTTGATGGATGGCGATATGTGTTCTGATACTGAAGTAGTGTTGTGTGGAGAATTTGCTAGAGATGTGAGAATCTCAATGGCTCGACTTTCGAGATCATATGAATCATATTGAGTGTTGGAAAGTGTGGGCTGAAGCGAGGATGTCGTGGAACTCCAGGATCCTGTGCGGGATGAAGTGACGGACATGTTGACTACTTTGCTTGAATGGTAAGAGTAGATTGAACTGTGCTGTGTTTGGAAGATATAGTCGAGAATAATTTACGTTGTTTATGTGTGACTTGAATGGAGAAAACGTTTGATAAGCCAGGGGTACGCCATTCCTATATACCCGTCAGCAACTCCATCTTCGTTGACGGAGCATGAACTATGCAAGATACAGTGGAGCTATCATTAGCAACTAGACGGTAGAGTTTGGCTTTGGCATTTCACAATACCCGCTTGTCTTTCACATCAGTAAAGTCGATGCTCTCGAACCAGTCATATGAGAGTGTTGAAGGAGGTGATGGTTACAGTGGCAAAGACAAGTGGACCTCGGATTTATCGCCCAGGGTTTAATCCACCACTCAAAGGCCGAATCTCTATCGTTGTCGGCACCGAATGGTCAAGGCTGAAGCACTATCGCCGAATTGCTGCAGAGCTGAGAAGTGCCAAGGTCAACTTGGCTGCTGTTTGGCTGGTAAGAGCGCATATTGCTGCCCAGGATAAATTATGTTCCGATTGTGTTGTTTCTGTGCCCAACATTTTTGGTGATGATAAGACATGGTGGGCATGAACGCGTATTGTCCTTGCAGCTTGCATTCAATTTTTCAAGACATTTCGTCTTATGGGTAGGGATTACGTTTCTCATACTGACCCCAAATATCACCGTCATATCCTTGAAACCAGCATAGAACCCCAGGAAAAGTCCTGCTATGGGAAGTTTCATTAGACAGTCTTGGCGAAGCAGCAATACGAAGAAGCTGGAGATAGTGTCACGCCAAGATGTACTAGTGTGCTGGTCGAGATATCCGGGGGTCTTCAATCGGCGAAAGAATGTTCGATTGAGTTATGGATAGAAATTGGATCATCTGATTGATTCTCTGATTGACGATGCTTGGCTACAGAACTCATCCATTGCCGAATGCCAGTGGTTCGGAACTAACAATATCGAGAGCACAACGTCATTACCGATGTCAGTCAACGACTTGAACAGATCATCGTGTTCACCAAGGTATTGTAATTCAAGCAGTGAGGGGGTCTGATGGGTGAGGACGATGAAGTACGATTTGACCATTGCTAAGTTGCCGTTCTTTCGACCAAGGCGAAGTTACTGTATTTTTGTCAATGTGGAAGGCATAGAGTACAGTACTTTCTTGCTAAACCCCTCGACGATGGTGCGGGTTGTATTTCCACTTCTAGCACTCTCCCGACAAGCCCACTGCAGCTAGATATACGACAAAAAGTTCATACGCACTAGTGGTTCAGACTTCACGTCCACTGGCAGTTCTCGTTCGCGGCGTCCATGTTAGTGCTCAAACCAGGCATTATCGGCAACTTGATCGACACAGTATTCCTGCAGTAGCCGCATCTTCACGTTGAGCATTTCACTCCGCCCTTCCCCACCGATTGTTACCCGGCTTTATCCTCTCCGCATGAACACTACTGTACCGTGGGAACGAGTTCACTAGGTTACCTAATGTCGAAGGGGTCCTTCTGGAAGCCTCACTTTATGAGCATTCACGAGCCTTACCGTAGACCCATGATGCAAGCCATCACATCCTGAACAACCTCACATTTCTTCCCTTTCTCAACTGCATAGCAGGTTCGCTCTTGACCTGCAAGAAATCCTGATAGCGAGTCCTTCCAGGCTTTATGATGGATGCAAAGTCCGATACCTATCATGTAATCAGAACACAACAATGATGGATAGGCAGCGGGCAGAAAGTGAATTAACATGGAATGCACCAGGCTCGTCACAACTTATAAAACAGAAACGAAGTCTGATTTGCTTGCCTGTTCAATTCTCGCTCGAACGCAGCATAAAGCGCTTGCAAACACTTGAACGAATGTCCAAACCTACAGCCAAGAACAGGCTGTTAATCACTTTCCTTAACACCTGCCTCATACTCTATCCAATTCAGTACTGTCCAATCCAACCAAACCAGACCAAGATCGTGCTACGCTCTGCAAATCAAAAAGGTTCTCACCAAGCCGTACCCTCCTCTTGCGCCTGCTTCAATTTCTCATAAAACGCCAATGGCCACCCTCTCATATCATCATCCTTTGGTAAACAACTAACACCTTCCACTCCCAACTGTCCCGTCTGCCTCAAACTCTCCTCCCTCTTCCTGCAATAACTAACCACATTCCCAATAACACGCCCCAGCATATCCGGACTAATAGCTACCGGATTCAGAAACGGATCCGCGTCACTTAATAGCTCTTTAATCGTCGGTCTGAGCGTTTGATCTCTCTGCAGACATCGTCGCAGCGTCTTGATCAAGCCGAATGGTACCACTGCGCCTCCAATGCCTGTACTCGGAAACTCAATCTCGACTTTCGGATTGGGGATGCTCATTATCCTCTCGAATTGCTTCTGTATGTATGCAAACGGTGGTTGTCCATATGTCATTTGGTAGAGTATACATCCCAGACTCCATACATCGCTTGGCTTTCCTAATTTTAAAACTTTCGCCGCTTTCACTCCGGTTGCTGTTCCTACAGCTGGCTGGTGACATACAAGGGATTCGGGCGACATGTAGTTCGGTGTGCCTATTTGGTTTTCTCGGTGGACGTTGACGGTCTCATCCCCTATCGCTCCTGCTATGCCAAAGTCGATCAGCTTGAGTTGACCTTTTACCAGCAGGAAATTGGCCGGTTTCAGGTCGGAGTGGACAATGTCATAGTCGTGGACGGCTTGGACACATTCGAGCATTTCTTTCCAGTAGTATCGTGTGAATGTTATGTCCAGTTTGGCAGTTTCCGATTTGAGGTGGTCATTCAACATCTTGTTGAAGTCTGTCTCACCAAGCTCCATCAGGACATTTAACACGCCTTTGTCTTCGTTAACTTCGTAGTCGAAGAGACGGACCACGCGCTCAACATTTTCTAGCTTTTTGAGAAGCTCAATTTCACCTTTATAGCCTGCAATAGCTGCACTGTCAGCCTCTTCTAGGTTGACCCTCTTCAAAGCAAAGATTTTGTAGTTCTCGGCCATTATTCTAAACACTCTTGATGATCCACCTCGCCCGATGCAGTCTAACCGTCGGTAGGTGCGGTTGTTCAAGACGTAATGTACTGACTTCTTTGCGCGACTATTGCCAGCGTTAGACGTGGCTGCTTCAATCAAGGACATCTTGGGTGGTGGAGCTGGCGCTGGTCGATGAGGACTTGTATTGACATTAGCATTCTTTGGGCGGTTTGTAAGAGGTTGACGTGATGGTGACTGCTGCTCATGAGATTGAGGTTCGGCTTTTGATTGTGGATGCGGCGTGGGTTTCTTTTCAGCCTCCGAAGTGATGTCTTCATGAATCACTAACTCAGCCGGCGCTGGACGAGTTCGTTTGAACGTTGGTGGTGGCTCGTTCTCTTGGTCATGGGACAGTATAACGGGTGGTAAGCTGGGAATCTTGAATATCGGCCTTCTGGAGGATGATGAAGACTTCGATGAGGGTGCTGTCGAGACCGAGTTCACGAGTGGTAAGGGAGCTGGTGTTGGATGTTGCCGGCAGATTGATGTCGAGAAAGGTACAGGTCTGACAGGAGATTCTATCTGAGGCGGTTCATCCATCTCAATCAGAGGAGACTTTGACCTTTGCATCATACCGTCATTCTCATTATTCCGCTCTGCTCGTGGTGGAGGGCTAGCTCTCTTTCTCGGTTGTGGACTGTTATAGTCAATCAACAAATCGTCAAAGTCATTCTTGAGCTCTGGCTCTGCTCGTCGCCCATGCTGCACCTCAGGACTGTATTCTGCTGACTCTTTATCTTCCGCTTGTATGTCTTCGTCCTCACTATGTCGACGAATCATGCCCCTTCTGACCGGACCATTGAGAAGTGTACCAGTTCCAATCTTGTGTGCACGGAGTGTGCTGTGCCCACTGCTCTTCTCACTACGTCGTGGTCGGGCGATTGTATGTGGACCGTGTTCATGTTGCCCTTCCGTACCTTCAGGGCTCGATTTGTGTTCTTCTTCAATAGAAGTTCTCTCTTCAATTGCATCATGTTCTGTAATATTGTTTGTAGCAGCTTCAGTCGATGAAGGAGATTTGGTCTGGCTACGCGAACCACTGACTCGGATTTTGCGCAGACGGGCAGCTGGTGTTTTGGCGTCACGTTCGAGAAAAGCGTGAGATTTCTTTTCATGAATTTTGTATGCGAATGACCCATCTCTTTCTAGTACTGTAGGAGGTAACGGCCTCGTCGCCGCTGGTTGATGAATCACTCTAGGCGGAGGGCTTCCATCTTGTTGCTGCCGATATTGTTGCGGTGAGTACCGTGCACTCCGAGTATCTGGGAAATAGCTTGACCTCAAATCATGCTGAGCTTCATACATAGTGTGACGTTTCGGATCAATGTTCTCCTTCTCAGACTGAGCATTCGAGTTCTCCTCCCCCAGAATAGCCTGTGCTTCAGCGCTGAGCTTGATGGGTGTCAGGTCTTCGTCATCTGAACTATCGGAAGGGCGCGTGTTGTTTTGACTTTGTCGGAAGTCATCAGGTCTAGTAGCGGGAGGCGAGTAGCGAGTTTGCGGGCGGTGCATTGTGTTTCGGTATGTAGCGCGAGCTTGAAGTCGATGAGCCTCGCGTGAATGAGAACAAGAATGGATAGGAATTGGTGATGCTGACGCGACGGTGGCCATGTTACCGTTGCTGCAAGTCGTGTGTGCAAGGCATGTGTATACTGCGAATTACAGATGTGTTCTTTTGGAGGAAGTCTCATCAATCGAGGTGAAGAATACTGGAATACAAGTTCGACGATGATCGCATGCGTGTTGATAGGCTGAACGGCAAGCTACGCTAAACTGCTAACGGCAAAATCAAAACAAACTAACAAAACAGCGTGGCACGAGTTGTAAAGTTTAACCAGTACACTCGTATGATCATCACTACAGGTATATAGCAATTGTTATGGCAGAAACTTGATCGGCATTATTATCGCGGTATTGTAGCACTGGCTACTCTAAACTTTTCCAGTAATCAAAAGTTCCCAGGCGCCTTGCTATCATGCTAATATGTTTGCAAAAAAGAATGGTCGCGACCACTGTTTTGACCATGTTGGCATTGGCCAAAACAGCAAGGTCGCTTGCTGATTTTTCAAGCTGTGATAGCTCACAACAGAGCAAAACCAGCAAAAATGCCAGCCGCAACAGCACCGAGGCCATACACTCGTCCCAAATCAACCATCATAGCAGCTCCAGACTTGCTCATGCTGCTGTTGCTGCTGCTGCTACTACTGCTGCTGGTAGTTGAAGACTGGCTGCTACCAGTGGTGGTGGCAGCAGTTCCAAACCCTGAATAGACAGCAGTGCTTGAGCCACTTGATCCAGATCCACTTGCTTTGGCTGTGGAACTGCTAGCGGTAGAAGTTGTGTTGACCCTTGTCGGGTTTTGTGCTCCACATGGGTTATTTGTTCGACAGTTACTGGCACAGTTGTTGTTACCAGTACCACAGTTGTTGACACAGTCGTTGTTGAACTGTGTGCAGGTGTAGTATGGGATGGTTTGAGAGTATTCAGATATGTTCGGTGTCAGGCCATTCGAACAGACACAGCTGTAGGCTAGTGATGTTGGGTCACAAGTGTTCGCGTATGTGGCTGCTGATCCACCTGTTTCTTGTGTACAGATCAGAGGACAAGCTGAGATTTGGTTTGTGCACCATGTGTCTCGAGTTGCGATAGGGACCTCGTTAGGATCGATGGATTGGGAGCCGACGGAGGTGAACAGCACTGAGACTGCTGCAATGGCAAATGTTGAGAAATACATTGTGATGTATGAAACGAATAGATGCTGTAGTAAGAGTGTCAGCTTGTGTTCCGAGCATTTTTACTGTTCCCCTGTGGCAATGAGCACCAGTTGAAAATGGTTGGCTTACCTGAATATAAAAACGCTCGAAATTTCAAGGACAGATGTTGCAAGAATTGAACGCTACTATTTGGAGAAAGATAAAGAAGAGAAGGACACCGTACTGTAGATGTATTGTAGTCAATGAAGATGAAAGAACGGGGCAAGCAAAGAACAGCTGCGACGTGGATGAAACTTGTGACTGATATAT
>Ga0115842_100649_pt1 | contig 14167 bp, 15 predicted proteins | sample InSIn2SAF170_2_FD_83856 | JGI IMG/M metagenome (GOLD analysis project Ga0115842, IMG submission 83856)
ATAGGCCTAATTGCTCTCGCTGGGCTCTGTCTTGGTCCGACTGCTTGATTGTGCGTCCGCAGATTGCATTCGAACAGAGTCTTGGTGTTGGTTTACCGACGCGTTCACGATCGTGAAGTCGGAGGTGGGTGCGCATGTCTCGGAGCCGGACGATGCGGGTGCAGATATGGCATTCTGTTGTCCTGGCTCCATCTGCGTGTTCGTGCGGCGTGAGGCCGGATAGTAGTACTTCAGGATCGGTAAAGTCCGGGTCATCAGACCCGCGTTGCGGTACGAGGAGATGACAGAACTGGCAGAGTATCTCCTTGGCCGGACAGTCAGAGACTCTATGCCGAGCTAGAATCTCGATGTTGTAAGCTTCGAAGTCACAGGATGCGCATCGCTGAAAGGAAGTGGGGTGGAGAAGGGTGTCGTGTTTCTTGCGAGAAAGCTCGCCGCTCCCGAAGGCGTCGTCGTGCGGACAATGCCAATGCATGCGCCAGGCATCCGAATTCTTCAAGTAAACGTTCTCGCATTTGGGACACGACACGTTGTTGCGGTAGCAGAAAGCTTCGTGCAGCGGTAGAGTTCGTTTTGGAATGTGCTGTTTGCAGTTCTTGCAGACTACTTCATCGGAAGATGATTGTACATCGGTAGTCGTACCGTCAACGTCGGTAGTGCCGGAGGTTACTCTGAGCGAAAATGTGGTCGGTCTGTCTGTGCTGGGTTCGTTGTCGGGCTTCCAAGAGTGGATTGAGATGTTAACATGCTCAGCCGCTTCCAGAGCCACATTCTTGTGTGACAATTTTAACCTCTTTGTTGGTCGATCGGTGATGTCTGCAAACATATGCTCGTCAAGTCGAGGCTTCGCTCGTTGATGTGAAGAGAACGGGCTCACAAAGAGGTCCACAGCTACGTCGTTATCAGTGCTAACGCTGACCTCAATATCGTGTTCCTTGTTCCACTCTTTCAACTCGAAGTCGACGTACTCGCCCGGCAGAACCTGACCATGTACATCATGCTCAAAGAACAACACGCCGCCTACAGAACTGCCTTCGACCGTACCAGGTGCTCTCTTCGTCTTCTCTAGCTTTCGGTGTAATGTCTCACGTGCCTGCTCTTCACTCATAGCCTCAATGTCCACTTCCAGATCTGTATCGACAACACAAATCGCATCACCTTCCGGTTTGAAATCGTCGACCAAAAATTTGAATCTCTCGTTCCGCCCGGCTGGTACGGTCAAGATTTCGCCACTTGTCAAGGTCGTGAAGTTCTCGCGAAGGTGCCGTTCCAACAAAGATTTCCAGTCTTCTGGATCGTAGCCGGCTTCCAAGGGGCGCAGCTTAACATAAGTACCTTTCGGTATCGTCCGGGCCTGAATTATTATGGTTGCCGTTTTTGTGTCGACGGCTTCGCCCATTCTGACGTCTTTTTCTGGCGTGTGCTCTTTCGTGTCCTGCTTCGAGTCCGGTTGCAAACCCAGGGCATCTTGCAGCAATTCACTCAGCCCGATTTCCCCTTCTTCAGCACTGAACTCCCTGATTCCTGCATAAACAACTCTGCGATTGTTTGAGTTGACCAGCCGAAAGGTGAGTGGATGGGGCAGCTGATGCTGTTGTTCGGCAAAAACATCTCTTGCATGTCTCTCGGCGGCAAAGGAATATTGGTTGAATGGATCGAAGTTGGGTGTGTAGTGCCTGCTTACGCCATTTTGCACAGCTACGACGGGCGCTGCAGCAAGCAACCCTTCAAGAGCTGATTGAGGAAGGGTGATCTTGTCACCTTGAAGGCGTTTAGTACGAGATTGTGGGGCGACGTGAAGCTGCGCCGACCATGTGAGAGAGTCGGAAGTCATGGCGGACGTATACGAGTACAGCAGAGCGTGACGATAGTCAGATCTGTACACGAGTAAGGCGGTTCGATGTTCTCGACTTGAGGCATGTTGATGGTGTTGTTTATGTCCTCAGGCAACGAAGAGTTATGACATCGTTTCTGGAAGATGCGAAACTGAAAATGCGGCGAAGACGATAAAAGCATCGCTAACTTATTTTTGGACTATCAGCACGTGATAGCGTGTAGTCCTCTGCGCTTTGTCAAGATCGTGATGCCCTGAGGTGGACTAGCTACATGTATACAATATTTATCTTCTAGCTGCACCATACTGTAAACATCTCATCTGCTATCACTTGTGATTAGAGACTTGAGAATGGACAGTACCAAAGGAACGCCGTGTTGAACACCAAGGTACACGCCACGGGACGCGCATTCGAAGATCTCCCGCAATGGTTGCGTCACATCCCTGCTTGTTCCTGCGCGTCGTGAAGTCATGCATGACCAGCTCGGCTGCGAACCCCTCGTTCGTGTGTTCTTTACGTGGGACACTGTGGTGTGAGGTAAGAAGCTACAAGCCTATAGTTACAGGATAGAAGCAGTTTAAACCCACGTTTTCGTCTTGCTTGTTTCTTGTCCTTGAAGATTTTTCATTCTGCGAAGCAATCTGTCATAACACGGGGATCTAACATCACGCTTAATATGTCTGACAGCACCCAAGATATCGTCCATGGCGTCGGCAAGGTATGTTGTGCTGTTTCTTCGGTTCCTCCTCTTGCATCCGTCGTATGCTTACTATACTAGACCACTGATCAGGTCGAGCTGGATGCTCCTAAGAAAACCGCGCCAATGCCTGACCTCTCTGAAGTCAACGACCGCAGCCTCTCTGCTGGTAGTGATGGTATAACTCACGGTGTCGGTTCTGGCAAGGGTGGACATGACCCCAAGGGCCATGATGAGCAGAAAGGATTCGGTGCCCTAGCAGGGCCCCCACACCTAACGGAATCACTGGCGAAAGGTGAAACTGACATTCCAGATCGGGATGAACCTCAACTACGTGGGGGATCCGGAGCATCTGGGAGCTCGAAATAGCTACATACGAACCGAAGACCCCTTGAAAAGGTGAATGGGATGCTTGGTGCGATGTGAAATAATCTTGAGCGACAAGATCGAGCTTCGATATGCTCAATAGTGGGCTTGAAAGAGTGTGCGAATAGCTAGTGACTGGAGAACCTGCATTGTATGTACAATGTATCCGCAAAGCACTGCTGGTTGTCCTTGTTAATCATTACAACATTCTTTACACCTCCTCGACCTGCTTGATCACGTCTCCACTATTGTTTTTCTCACGAGCATGCTCAGCCTGCTTATGCTTCTTTTGCTGCTTCTTCTCCTCCTTCGCTTTCCGCTGACGAAATTCTTCGACGCTCTCAAGCACATCATATTCCTTCACCGGCACACCCTCCACAGCCTTGACCTTCTTTCCCTCTTTGAAACCAACAACTCCTGCAGCTATCCCAGTACCAAAACCAAGGACGATGAGAAGTGCGGTGGCCCAGGCGGGTCGATTGAACCTGGTCATCCCCCACATAATACCTGAGAGACCGACCTGGAATGCTGAGTTGAGTAGATATGCCCAAATAAGTAAATCCAAGTTCCAGCTCTTCGTGGGTGTGGCGCGAATGCCTGTAAGCGGTGGCTCAGGCATCTTCCATGGGGGCAATGGAACAGCTGCATTTGTGTAAAGAGCTGTGAACTCTTCATCTGTGTATACGGGCAATGCTTCTTCTGCTAGTTCCTGTTCTTTACTGTTTGTACCCCTTGCCTTGGACTTCTGGGGCGTTGGGGGAGGTCCCACGCTCACAGGAAGTTCTTGGGAGCCAGGGAGCCGATACCAGCCATTGTAAATGCCAGCAAGTTTGCGGTGTCCATTCTGATCTTTGCGCATCCGCCAGCGCAAGAGGTAGTAGAAATCTCTTAGTCGCCACGGTAATAGTCCGAAACCAGTGACAGTGAACAGCGCGGTGAGGATTTGCGAGTCGTACTCAATCCATTTCGATTTTGGAGAATAATGATTACTGCACGGGATGCCACCAGCTTTGTTGTATGGATATGGACACATCGCAGGTGCGGCGCCAAGAAGAACGAAGAAGATCATGGCGCCCCAAGCCACAACATTCAAGCCATAAAGTGTTAAGAGAAAGCCAAAGGGCGTGATGCATAATTTTCCAAACGCAGCCGCGCCGAGAGCGATAGATTGAGTCCAGGTGTGCTTCTTGGGAAAGCGGTAACCATTCGGATAAGTACCACCCTCATCGGGGCCGACCGCGGTGCCGATAGGGGAAGGTTGAGTTGTGCTTCGAGTGAACGTTGAAGGCTTTTGAGTGTTTGTTGTAGTATAGTATCCTGCTAGCGTCGCCGGCGCTGTGCCTGAGCGATTTAGTGGCCTACAAGTAGAGTGTTAGATATGCTTAGTGTAGCGGTTGGAATGAACGGGTTGGTGCTTACTGCTGTACGTCAACTTCCGTCCGCAGTTCATCATGCTCTTCAGTGAGAACAGCATCACCCTCTTCATCCGCACGACGACGCAGACCACTTTCTTCCCCTGTATTAGTCGAGGCTCTCGGCCTTTTTGTTATTCTCCGCAATTGTATATCATGTGGATCGTATTCTCTATTTTCCAGCTGCCCTTCGTAAGACCACCCGTCGGATGAATAGCTCCCGTTTTTGATCTCGGGCAATGTAGGAATATTCGAGGTTCGTTCGCCTATAGCTTGACACACTCCAAGAGGCGGTGCACTGTTCACAATGCTTTGTAGTAGTGACGCGCCTCTGGTCTTTCTTGTTCTGCCAGTGCTTGATTGGGTTGCGCCCACCGATGGAGATGCTGGACGGGCAGGCGCGGCTGCGTTCTGGGTCGCCGGCGGCCTCTGTTCATTACTCGAAACGACGGGCGACAAAGCTGGGAATGGCTCGGGTTTGTCGTCGTCGTCTGTGGCTCTGCGAGGTAACATCTTGGTAAATCAGGCTTGTTGTTAGGATCGCTAGATGAAGTGTAGTAGCATTACGGTGAGTACCAACGACGTCCTTTGCTGTTGAGTCAGTGAGTCCAGCGGAATAGCTTTCGCCTCGGTGCACTGTGAACATATAGATGCTGAAGTTGTATAACATTCATGTTCGCCTGTAGGTAAGTTATCGCTACGACGGGGCCGTAGGCGGAGCGCCGTGATAATCGACATGCAAGTCCCGAAGGCTTATCTGAACGTTAACCCAATCCCGGACAAGCACAAGCATACGGGGAAACTCAAAAGCGCGTATTGCTTGTCTGTGTCAGCCATAGCAACGAGTCAGAATTGAAGTAACTCACACAAAATTGATATCGCAATGATCGTGAGCACGTCTAATTTACGAGTATCATAGTTTTATTGATTGAAGATACGTGTTTGTGCAGTCAACTACCCTTGAAGTTTTGGATGGTTTTGAGGAAGTGTGTCAAGCAATGCGCCACGTTGACTTCCCGCGCACTGCAGAGATGGGCTGGAGGCCTAAAGCTACGAAATACTAACTGCTTTGGTAACACGCGTATTCGTGCACTGCGGTATAGATGATTAATTATTCTCCACGGCCTCGACCAAGCCGCATCCTAGAAATCGTCATTTGTTGCCATAGGGTTTGACAAGACTAAACACTGGAGAGACAGAGCTTCCCGAAGTGTTGATGCTGTTTTAGATGTAGACTTCGGTGCTGTGTATGCATCGAGTGTCTCATGTCAGCCGCCACTCAGCTTCAAGCAATTTTATTCCGGATGAACAGCACCTTCACCACCTATCTTAACGAGCTCAAACCACACCTGCATGTACTGTAGCAAACTCGCGTCTTCTATTTTTTCTAAACTCTGGTCCGCCTCATGTGAAATTCGACATGTTGGTCGATTCGGATTCTCGATTTTGTCCTGCCGGAGGCGGTAACCCAGTTTCAGATTTTAAATTCAGACTGTCATTGACGACTGTACAACTACGAAGGCCATATTAACCACTAGCAGTAAATAGGTCCATCAGAATTCAATTGTCATTGAGCCAATATATATCATGGCTCCTTGAGGAGTCATTCGATTCTCTTTGACGAGAAGGCGGGTATAGTCGAGCAGAAACATGAATTTGTCCACTTGTCGCAACGTGCGCGGAGGACGCTCTGGATATCAAATCGAGCAGGATCTGCATATCGAGCGAGCTTCCTATTGGGAATAATTCCTGGAATGTTCACAGATTAGCAGCCCCAACGAATCCCGATGGTATGGTCAAAGGTAATGACGGAAGAAATGAGCAAGGACCGACTTAACAAGTACAGTACGAGCAATGCCACTGCGTGCGTGCGTGCGGGCGGTTTCGACAGTCGGCGTGACAGTTCTGGAAACCGAAACTCTGAACAAATGCCGGGAAACTGGGGTTTGAGTGGACGGAGTGGAGACTCCACAAACTGTTTACCGTGCGGGCATCTTTACTCGAGGGTGTTGGAGAACTCGGTCGACGATTTCCTGTACCGGACGTGGTAAGTAAAGTCATCATCGATGTATGCTCAACAACTTGAGTCACCGCAGGAATCTCGAAGGCATCCTTGCAACTCTGGCAAGCACAAGCTGTGCTCCTCAAGCACAAGCTGTGCTCCTCAAGCAAAAAGGTCGACCCGTAGCGTGAAGGATGTCAGTTCTTCAACATGGCCGCAGGAATCTCAAAATTGGCCATGTTGCCAGTGTCTCTTCCCACGACGCCACTGCCCAAAGATGTTGATCCACAGGATATTTCGGAGCGATTTGCAGGCATCTTCTCAATCATTACCGAGCCGATATCATTTGTGCAGGACGCAGTATGGCGGGATTCGTTTTGCCTGACAGGCACGATGCGCACGTTTTACTCTGCTGAAGGTGTCACGAGGGCGTGGCAAGCTGCCTGTCTTGAGTCCGCAAGACCAATCGATGGCACGCTGACGATACTGCGCGAGAAAGCGTCGATGACGAAACTACCAAATGGAAGCGGTTGGATCGACGTTATTGGAGATTTCGCTATTCGTACCAGGAATGGTCTTGTTGGAAACTGCAAGCTCATCTTGAGCGTTGTACGAGCAGACGAAGGAGGTGAGTGGAAGATATGGTCGCTAAGGACCGTTTTGCAGGAAGTGGAAGGGTGGCCAAGTGTCAACCACTACCCTCCCCAAATCAATGGGACAATAAATGGTACACGTGAAAGTGGCCATTCCCATGTCAACGGCAATAGTTCGAAGGATGTGGCTCTCTACCACGATGTTATCATTGTTGGAGGTGGTCAAGCAGGTCTCAGTGTGGCCGGACGCTTGCAAGCCCTTGGGGTCGAGTATGTCCTGATGGATAAGTATAAGCGGATTGGAGATAGCTGGGGTTCACGTTATGATTCGGCTCGGCTACACACCATACGTGAGTATTCGCATTTGCCATTCGATAGAACTTTCACCAAGGACGATTATCAAGAGTTCTTGACCAAAGATGACCTCGCTCGTGGATATCGTGATTGGGCAAAGAAATTCGGGATTGCCGACCATGTCTGGGCAGGGACGGAACTCCTTTCTGGTGTATGGGATCACGATAAACACGAATGGACGTTGAAAATTCTGAAGGGTGGTGATAAAGAGACGGTCAGATGCCGCTTCGTTGTGATGGCGACTGGTGCTGGCGGACAGATACCTTATATGCCTGATTTACCTGGAAGAGATCAATTTACCGGAGTAGTGCTCCATTCACAGCAATACTCGAACCCCAAAGCTTGGAAAGGCAAGCGCGGTATCATTGTCGGTACAGCGAATACTGCGCATGATGTTGCAGATGATATGCTTGAGGTCGGCCTTGCTTCGGTCACGATGATACAACGTTCGCCGACATACGTCATGCCGTATGAATATTGGCAGAAGATCTCGAGCAGACTATACAATGAAAACGTGCCGACTGAGCTCGCAGATATGCTACAAATGAGTGGTCCAATGGCTGTCGGAAGACTGCTTGTCAACTCTGGTTTACATGCCATGGCCAAACAAGAACCTGAACGGTTTGACGCACTTGAGCGATCAGGCTTCAAGACGGTGAGATATGGTGATCTCATGTTCAACCTGGCTGAGAGAGCAGGTGGACACTACATGGATGTGGGCACAAGTCAGAAGATTGCAGATGGCAAGGTTAGTACATTCGTTTGATGTCCAAGCGATCACCAACTTACTTATGCGCACCAACACAGATTAGCATCAAATCAGACGCACGTGCAACTCACTATACGACCACCGGTTTAGGTTTCAGCGATGGCACAGAGATACCAGCAGACGTGATTGTCTGGGCTACGGGCTTCGAAAGGAACTTGAGAGACAGCGTGAGGAAACTGCTCGGGGAGGATGTCGCCGCCCAGATCGAAGACTTCCTCGGTATCAATGATGAAGGTGAAACCAAAGGTGCATGGAAACTCCAACGTAAGCCCCGCGCAATGATATTCTTTCCAACAGCAGATATTAATATGTTCACAGATCCAGGGCTCATCACTCATGGCGCAGCCCTCGGGCAGGCTAGATACTACTCGAAGTACATCGCAATCCAGATCAAAGCTGCACTGGATGGAAAGCCTTTTTGTCCGTATCTCGACACGCCGGCCCTCACTCATGCAGTGCCGACGGACAAACAAATTACCGCCTCGGCAAGCTGAACATGTGGTTCACGAGAATTGGCAACACTAATGTGGTATTGGATGCAGTCCAGCATATAACTCGTGCTAGAATTGATACTACGTGTTGGCTATAACAACGAGGTTCAGTAATATGATAATGGCTACTTGACTATGAAGATGAACTAACAGTATTTACTGCATACTGTGAATGACACTGGTCAAAAGAGAAAACACAACATCCATGCGACCGAAAAATGTGGGCCCTTGCTAGAACTAATGAGAATTCGTGAAGAGCAAGAAGTCCAGAACATAGAACCAGATGTTGTTCGTTATTGTACGTACACGCTCATAGTTCATGGTCGTGATCCGAGCTATCGCTGACATGATCACCAGCCTTTGCATGATCATCAGACCCGAAGCTGTCGTCTTCCATTTCCTTCTGAAATGCGGTTGGTTGTTGACAGCGCTGGCAGTGATCGAGATGGCCTTACTGAGAGGCAGCTCAGCGAAGCTAGCATACATGTGAGGCATCGACGAATTGTCCAGGTACAAGATATCAAAAGATCTGAGGAAGAATTGAGAGCGCATCCAAAATATGCTGTAGCAGACCCTTAGCATTTGATACTTTCCCTTCACATTTGTTCGCATTACTTCCCTGCATACGGGTTATGTGACGATGCTTGAGTTGTCAGCGGAGACAGATTTTATTCAAACTAAGCTCCACAATCCTCTACAAAGCTGGTATGGTTTAGTCGACACACTCTTGAACAATGGAATAGACCCATATATCGGTTTATAGCAGACACATTGGAGATTGACCTTCAAGTCTCCCCAGTTAGTGGCAGGTTGCTCGAGTTGTATAAGTTGTGTCTTTCGCCTCATTTAGATACCCAGGCTTGGCATTTGATGATTGATACCTTGAAGCCTGAACGCTGCTGTCACCGCTAAGGATAAGGGTTGTGATGACGGTGAGGGTCGGAACTTGAAGCTAATTGCCGCCCCTCATCATTCTCAGAGCTTGCATCACTTCAATCAAGTCTACAATACTGCAACAACACCGTGATCTGATTAACACTTTGACAGCACAAGCACAGAATGCCAGACCTTCGAGGTGGCTGCACATGCGGCAAGATTCGATATGAACTCAATCTTAACTCTCCCGATGATGCTCGGACGACCCTCTGTCACTGCCGCTCTTGCAAGGTGGCATTGGGCGGAGCCTTTGGACTGACAGCAAAAACCCCAATCGATATGTTTAAGTACACAAACGGGAATAAGCCAAAACTCTTCATACAAGAAAATGGTGTGCATCGGGAATTTTGCGACAATTGTGGTGCTTTCTTATGCGAGTATGGTGAAGCAAATAAGGATAAGTTTCGGTTAGTAGTGAAGCACCGACCATGACATGTGCTAATCAACAATGGTAGATATATAATGACGGGTACGCTTGATGATGGACCTGATGCTTTACCACCTAAGGGCGAGTTCTTTACGAGCCAGAGGAACAAGTTTATGCCACAAATTCCAGGTATGTACGGTCTAATGGTTGCGTGTAGTTTGTCTATCAGAACATCAGTTGACCCTCTTAATATGCAGACACATTCCAGAAGAAGAAGATCAATGAGTGAAGAACAAATATTTGTGGAAGTCAGGATACCACACCTGACCATCTCAGAGCACTGTCACCTGGCGATGGCGCGCAGCTTTGAAAGGTTTTACCACCTGCGACTCTGTAACGGTGGCCAGCAAGGGAGTGAGGCCTATGTAATCAATTAATCCTGGTGTCGGCTCATAAGGAAAGGAGAGAAAGCTCAAATCGCGCACAATACTCTGCACTCATGCGTACAAGATGTTAAGCCCAATGTTTCCAGCTTCAAACGAAATACACTTTGTGATCCCGTGGACCTGAATGCTTTTCGTTATCGCGCAAACATCGAGCTTGCTGGACTGATCGAATGAGATTCGTATAAGGAACACTGTAGTGACTGACCGTTGATGCGCGCCAAGCATTTATATCGTGGGAGAAGTGTTAGCTTTGGATCTATCCCATGCAATCACTGCTGTCGATTCATACTTTGTAAGCAGGCCGAAGCATTAGTATCTCGTCAGCATTGCGAAGGGCAAGATATATGATGCAAATTGGAGGTCGTTGGAGTGGTGACGTCTACGAATAATCTACTACCTTTCTACTACGGTAGAAATCTTCTAGCCTCTTCACTAATGCTATACTTGTGAACTAGATCGCCAATCAGTTCGAAACAGGATCGGTGCCGACATACCAGACACCATGATGTCGACTAACCCTACCATTCGGACCACCGATTCTAATGTCACCACCTTTTCCACTCAATTTTATCGTTTTGCGCCTTTTGGCTTCCGTAAATTTGCCGCAGTTGGACTTCGCGCCACAGCCTTACGACTCAGGAATGATCGCATCCTCCTTCTGAACCCTATCGAACTCGACCACTCCGTGCGACTCAAACTTGACGAGCTTGGCGGCGTGCACTTCATCGCTGCAGACCTCGGTCACCATCTGTTTATCAAGGACTACTTAAAGGTCTGGCCAGATGCTAAGGTCATTGGCGTGAAGGGATTGGATCAGAAGAGGAAAGATGTTAAATGGGACTTCATCTACCAAAGTCCTCACCAAAAGCCAGAAGATGTTTTTGACCTTCCTGGCATGGAGACGGTCTTGTTCGAAGGCTTCATCACCTATGCCGTTGCGTGGTATCATCGTCCTTCCGGCACACTGATTGAGAGCGACCTTTTGATGAATCTACCGTGTACAGAACAATACAATCCGCCAAGCGATCAAACAGGAGCGCTGTCGAAATACTTTGCTATGGGTGCGAACCCTTGGTCCATCTGGCACAAGCGTCTCATCTGGTACCTGGCGGTCACCGATTATGCGCTGATACGACGGGATGCAAAAAGGGTCAGCGAGTGGGAGATCCAACGAATCGTGCCGTGTCATGGAGATGTGTTGGTAGGCAGGGCCAATGAAGCTTGGAATGTCCTATATGAGTGGTTCTTGCATGGTCCACCTCGACCCACAACAGTCAGGTGGCTGGCAGATCAGTTCATGAAGTTGCAGCGGAAGCTCTTTCTGATGTGAATTGACGGGAACATTCACATGAAGTCACATGAAGGGTGATACAAGGCACAACAATCGCACCGAAGCCAAGTCGCTCGTCACGCCAGAATAGCGCGGACAACTAGAAACGAGGATCACACATCTACTACTTGTATAATGATTGAGCTGGAAAAGCACGAAGGCTTGAAATATTTAACTACTCTACCCTGGATAGAGATGATGATAGCTACAACCGAGGATGACTTTTAAGCTTTCTATGGTTGTCCACATCGGGATCACATTCGTTAGAAGCCATGTTCTAGACAACAGAGGCCGCCAGCAGCAGGAGCTGTACACAAACCTTAATGAGAAATAGTGTTTCCATAGTTTAGACTGCCCGTAGCAACCAAGCCATAGTATTGCCGACTCATATATCTCTCGAGTAACCAGGGTGTTGACCTCATCCCCATTCTTGGGTTCATCTCTCGCCTTTGTCGGTTGTAAACAGCTATCGTTTAGCCATGGCCGGAATCGAGAAAGGAACGTTTGTGAGTGAACACCACGAAGGCCAACATGGTCTGAATCATTTTCCACATCTGAGCAGCGAGGGCGAGAATGCTACCCAGTCTGATCTCGAGAAGCGATCGGATAACGTCAGGTATGAGAGGACCGATACAAGTAGCGACACCGTGACAATGAAGACTTGGACAGTCGTTGCGGTATGCTTTTCTATTCGTCTCTTTCTTCGAGCAACGTCGTTGACTAGATCTGCAGGTGCTCGCTGCCTCTTATGGAATTTCGTTCTGGCCTATTCCATTCTTCAGCACAATTCAAAACCAGGTATCTGCTTCATTCGGCAGTCCTGCTGCGATGGGAACATGGTTGACATCGGTCTACAGCATTGGCGGAACAATTGCTTTCATGGTCCTGGGCGCCAACAGTGATTTGTTCGGCCGACGCCCTTTCATTCTCTTTGGAAATGTCATGATCATTATTGGCGCCATCCTTGGAGGAACATCGCACCACATTGGCCAGTCCATCACTGCGCACGTCTGTCTCGGTGTTGGTGGAGGAGCTTGTCAGATGGCCGCTTTCAGTTTGCCTGAGTTGCTCCCCAACAAGTGGAGGCATTTTGCAGTCGTGATGGCCGATGCTGGCATCTTCTTTGATGTCATTGTTGGCCCAGTTGCTGCACGAATTGCCCTGAAGCATGGCGCGGTAAGTGCCAACATCTTTATAAATCTATTGTAACGTACTAACATCTTCATAGTGGCGTTGGGGCTATTGGGGTCTCATCTTGGCTCAAGGACTGAGCTTCATTGTCCTCGTACTCTTTTACTTCCCACCAAAGCATCCACGAGGTATTGCGTGGGGCCAAGCTCTTGCAAACCTCGACTATGTGGGCATGGTGAGCTTCACGGCGGCCGCTGGGCTGATTCTTTCCGGGATCGTCTATGTTCAGCTCCTGCCATCAAATTCACCGCAAGTTATTGGCTTCCTGGTTGCTGGTTTTGCGTCTCTGGTTTTCTTCTGTCTCTGGGAGACATTTGCACCACTCAAAGCACCGTTGGCACCCACTCGTTTGTTCACCGCAAACAAAGGTCGAAAACTTACTGCGCCTTTTATTGTCGCCTTCGTCGTGACAATGTTCTACTATGCCAATAACATCACATTCCCAACCATGATCGCCGTGTACTTCACAAGCGCAACGACGCCCTCGCATATCGTCTACCTTCTAGCCATCGTCCAGGGACTCGGGATATTCACGGGCGCTATGATCCTCTCATTTGGTGGGAAGTACTTCAAGCATTGGAAGTTCCAGTTGGGCATACCCATCACTTTCATGACCCTCTTTGGAGCACTTCTTGCCACTGTAACACCAGAGACGTTAGGACGAGGAATTGCGTTTGCATTCTTGTCCTCAATGTTCTATGGCTATGCTCAGTACCTCTCCATTGCCTACGTCCAATTCGGGGCAGATCAGACAGAGCTCGGAATCGCCGGAGGACTGGCTGGTGTGGCAAGATATGCTGGAGGAGCTGTATCGGTAACGCTCTTTGCTACCGTCTTGTCGGTTTGTCAGAGCCAATACGCAAACACCCATGTTATTGCCGCTGCTGAGAAGGCAGGCGCCTCTCCCAGTGTCGCTAAAGCCGTTCTCGCAGCCCTTCCCCTTGGCGCAGCGGCCTTGGAAAAGGTGCAAGGCTTGACAACAGCCATTGCTGAGGCAGCAGGAGCAGCGTTCGTCCAAAGCTATGTCCATGGCGTCAGGTAAGTTCGACAAGCTTTCTATCTCGAGTCACTACTAACTATGTATCTTAGTACCGTCGCACTTGGATCCCTCGGATTCGGAGGACTTGCTATCATCGCTTGCTTCTTCCTTGAAGACATTGGCCCAAAGATGACGCCAAAGATTGAGGTATTCTTGGAAAATGACGTACAAGCAGAGAAAAACAAGTTCCACTAGATGGATGGTGAATCGAATAATAGATCATCATATCTAATATCATCATCTCTATCCAGGGTAGAGTAGTTAAATATTTCAAGCCTTCGTGCTTTTCCAGCTCAATCATTATACAAGTAGTAGATGTGTGATCCTCGTTTCTAGTTG
>Ga0115842_100652_pt1:0-2500 | contig 14142 bp, 6 predicted proteins | sample InSIn2SAF170_2_FD_83856 | JGI IMG/M metagenome (GOLD analysis project Ga0115842, IMG submission 83856)
TATCCTCTTATTCACTTCTTATTCAGCCCTTAGCTTCAGCTTTTCCAACTCCAATCTTCGGCCTTTGACTTCCCGAAAAGGCATTCATCAAAGAGCCGGCTTTGCCTATTTATTGTCTCGAACCAGCAGCAAGCCCTTTCTAATGTCCTAGGCGAAGGCAGTGCAGGTGAAACCCCAATAGATCCAATTTCTTTTATCGCTCCACATAGCTCACAACCCGGCACGAAGAAATCTCTTAGATGGGCGGATGCGAATCTGGATCTATCAACGGAGCAATTCCATTCAAGTCGTAGTCTCAATCCCATATTCAATGAAAGTCGTAGCCGTGTCTGACCCCCTCAATCTTTCTTTCCGGAGTGAATCAGGCGGCAAAGCCTTTCATCCTGATAAAAGAAATCGTTTTCCCACCCTCCAAGTATCCATAAATGGAATCGGTTTGAGTGAATTACTTACCGCAGTCAAAGCCAATAGGGAAAGTCAGGTCAAGAGAGAGTCTCTTTCCGATTAGTGCATCTCGCACTTCCAATTCATTCCGAGTTAGAAAAAGTAAGTTCCTTCCCGACTAAGACATTGAGCAAGGTGAATAAGTTTTCCCAGATCTAAAAAAGGTCTCAGAAGGAGAAAGCTCGGCTTACTTCTTGCAAACCAGTAGATAGGTTGTAGGAAGGGGCTAGACGGGATGAGGAGATCAGATGCGGAAAGGAGAGTCAAACGGAGCCGAGTACTGATCAAGAGAGCTACTATCCACAAGCAGTTGGGAAGAGACCAAAACTGAAAACTGGAGCTGATCAAGATGTGTTCCAAACCTGCAACTCACATGAGCAAGATGCGTTCCAAACCAACCTGAGCTGATCGTGTCGACCAACAACTGAGCCTAGCGGCCGGACCAAGCTGAGCAACCGGCTGAGAAGAGATGAAGCTAGACTATCGAGGTGTATAAGCATCCTGATTGGTTGTCCGTCTTGTATTGTAAACGAGAAGAAAGGAGTTGTTAACGCTTCGCTCACGCGTGAGAAGTAAAATCCAGTGACTGCAGGTACTGCTTTTGGGTAATGAAAGATCCTTGGTAATCATTGCCCGTGTTCGGACCGGAGTGTCCTACTGCTGTGTTGATGAAAGTGCTTGCGCGAATGAATATCGTGATGAACCGGCACGGAAAAGATCGATTTTATTTGAGTAGCGGTGGAGGTAGTGCAAATTGAATAGTCAACAAGTCAGTGAAGCTTCTATTATTAGGGACAGGTTTCCCAAGAAAAAGAATCCGAAATGCTATCCTAGCCACTAACCTTTCCTGGTAGGAAACGCTATAATATTACAGAAGATGGTGCCTCCACTCACTAGAAAGAGTGGGATTTAAATCGCCATAGTTGGGCAATGTGAGGTGGATACACCTACCGTCCAGTCGATCGATCGCTGTCGTTGTAGTCATTCTATATCCTCACCTTTCGGCTCGGAGAGCTTGTACCTTGATAATTGAATAGGAACCACTGAGAGATTCGTGTTGGTCGGTGCTGCAGTGCAGGAAGTTTTTTGATCGGAATGTGTTCGAGACAATAAATAGGCAAAGCCGGCTCTTTGATGAATGCCTTTTCGGGAAGTCAAAGGCCGAAGATTGGAGTTGGAAAAGCTGAAGCTAAGGGCTGAATAAGAAGTGAATAAGAGGATAGTGCATCAGTAGATCTCCTGGGATCAGCAGACGGTCTTACTAGCGATGAGTAAACAAAGTCGCTAGGAAAGCTATAGATAGGTATCAAGGCACAACCGAACTGACAAGTAAGTTTCGAGGACCTCCACCTATTAAGAAGAAGAAAGGCTATGCTGATAGTATTATGAGGAGGTCGACCTGTTAATAAGAAGATCGAGTGCTAGTGCTATTAAGCCGAGGTTTGATAGTCAGCAACTCCTTTTTAGTTTAGCCGCGTAAATACCACCGAGTTATAGGAAACCCTTCCATAGGATTTTTCATGCGAGAAGACCTACGTACCTCAGGAGAGGATAGATAGGATGAAAATGATGTAGAGGTAGTAGGTTGGCCAGCCTGATCCATCTCAGATGCCTTGCACTTTTTTAGCGCCTAGTGTAAACCGGAGGGTCGGCTAGAAGGAGATGGCTCCTCAGTGGTACCAGATGAATAAAGCTCCCCTTACTAGTAAAGGGGGTCCAGGCTCCCCACTTAACTCATCACTGGAGGAAGAAGAGAGACAGGGGTACGACGGTCTCAATGAATCCTTTTTGACTCTGTTTACCGGTTTGATGTTTCAGTTTAGAAGCTCTTTTGTTTTTCTCTTAAACTAACACCAGCAACAGAACAGACCACCATCTTATTCTTATCTTGAGGGCGCCCACCATCTTCCCACGAAAGTGGGGGTCAAGGCGAGTGGACCAGGGAATAAGGTGAATTGGTCCGGGAGGTGAGTTCCAGCCCTACTTCTTTCTCTGCTTTCCGCTCGACTAGTTCCATCGACGTGATTATGGAAACCGCTTTTTCACTGAATCGAGC
>Ga0115842_100652_pt1:12500-14142 | contig 14142 bp, 6 predicted proteins | sample InSIn2SAF170_2_FD_83856 | JGI IMG/M metagenome (GOLD analysis project Ga0115842, IMG submission 83856)
AAAGACCGCGCTTGCTATACCTCCTGCACCTTTCCCATTTACGTACAATTCATTCTACCTCTTGTACGTCCCCAGGGCTGCAGTAACATATAGCGGATCCCGAAAGCCCGTATGGAGTCCTTCGAGGCGCAAGTCCCACTAATGAATAATGTCATTATACTGCTTGCTGTGTGAGAGTACTGATGAAAAAGAATAATCAACATCAAGATCGCATCGAGAACTTCGTCGGCCGCAAAACGATCGTCGTCTCGCCTCCCGGGGATCAGATGCTTGGGATAGCATAGTTCTCTGTCGGGGGGTAGTACCATTCGGTCGATCCATTGACTAGAGCGGAAAAGCACTTATCGGCGTAAACGACTTCTGAGTCAGTTAGGTATTCGAACTCAGTGACCTAGTTTGGGATTGCTTACCCCCCACCCTTATCTATCGCTTCTTCCCGGCTCAAAAGGAGTGAATTAATTATGGTACAATTACATACCATACATAAGTGCACCTTCTAGTTCTTCTTTTCAAGTGCAGTAGTCTTGAGGAACCACGGCCCAGGGCGGAGCGGAGGAGGGTTGGGTAGGCCGGTCACAATTGATTGGCGTCAGATCCATCCGATCTCTCACTTTCTGAGCAAGAAGACTAAGAATCACTAGTCTGAACTTCGAGCTTTCGGCGAGGCCCGTAACGAATACGGTTCTTCGAGCGGAAAACAACCTCTATATATAGAGACTATTTTCATATATAGAATTCCAGTCGACCTCACTCTATCAGATTTTTGAGTTGGAGTAGATTCCCTCATTCCGAGCCTAATAGAATAGCGAGGTCTTGCTTGCTTTCTGGAATATAGCAGGTACAATACTACTCCTCTTTCCTTATAGACAGAGCCAGTTCTTGCCTATTCCTAAGTAGTAGTCGTCTTAAGACGTAAGGTAGTGCTTAGGGTTGGAGTTCTAAGCTAAGCAAGCCCCCGCAGTTCCCGTATACCTTTATTCTCCGTATGACAAGTGCCATCTATGACTAGTATGCTTGATTGTGCTTATCCCTCTTTCTTTCCTTGGTAGGGTGGTTCTAGTTCCCGGGTTCTGATATGGCGGCTATAGGCTCTCGATAATATATATATCATTTTACCTAGGAGTGGAGGTATGAGGATTTCTTTTTACGACATGCGCGGGTATCTTCCACGTATTTGAGAAAAGGCTGTTAGAAGCTTGACTTCAAAGGGGCAAAGAAGGTATCTTTCAGGCATTGAGCTAGCAGGTTCAAGATCCATCCTGTGGGCAATCCTGTTTGAAAGTTTTCAAAGTATTTTCTCCAGTCCTTTTCGCTTTGATTCTTTCTGCTTTACCTGAAGTTTTATGAAATCCAGTGCTTGCGATTGTCGCAGTCCTTTTTAGTGTCCCTCAAAAGATGAGGAGTTATCTCTTGTTTGCTAAGCGCTTTCTAAGCTCATCCAATAAAACTTCAAGGTCCTAGAGAATAGGTCTACCAGTTAAGGTTTCTAAGTAGTGTAAAGTTCTCCCAATAATACGCCCCTCTAGGCTGTTTTCTTCCTATCACATTTCCTGATAGGGCTTTCTCTTTTTCCGGTGGGGCTATAGCTAATAGCAAATATAGATTTCCTTGTTCAATAAAGAAAGCCCTATCAGGAAATGTG
>Ga0115842_100596_pt2 | contig 14119 bp, 10 predicted proteins | sample InSIn2SAF170_2_FD_83856 | JGI IMG/M metagenome (GOLD analysis project Ga0115842, IMG submission 83856)
AAAAATGGCACTCGCACTCGTTAGGTTTTCATGCCCCTCCCCTCTGCAATTCTGCCCCTTCACCTGCCTTCATCTTCAAAGCTAGACGATTCAGAATCCACGACTGGAGGAGGAAAGCAAGGAGCCCAACGTTTGGACTTTGGCTTGGAGAGGTTATCCTTATTCTTTTTTGCCGGGAGAGATGGGCAGGAGTTTTGCAGATGCCCTGATTGGTGGCAATGGCGGCAACGGAATGTAGTATTTTCGTAATCTAGAGTCTGGGTCGAGACAAAGTTGTTTATCTTGAGATTGATTTGGTATGGAATTCCTTTGCTCAAATCTAACTCTGCACATATTATGGCATACGTGTAGAGGCCTTTGTTTTCCCGCTAGTAATCTCCCATAATGAAACTGCCCAAGGTGTTTCCTATAGCTTTATAGACTACAACATGCCATAAGTGGGCAAGTAAGTTTGGAAGCCTGATCCATACAGGTGTCCTGGTAATGACTGCAGTTACTGGATCAAAATCTGGGAACCAAGGAGTCAAGAAGAGCCCTGCAGTTCCCATGAACCAAGGGCCTTCTTTTAAAGCCTTTTCATATTTCTTGTTCTCATCAAATAGAACAATGAAGTATCCTTTTGAATAGAAACTGATCTTACAATGATGAGTCCAGTTTGCATGGATCCATGCATAGAGATCCTGAGAACACGGCCACAGTCCGTTAAATCTGCAAATGATGGTTCTTTCTACAAATTTTTGAAGTTGGTTTGCAAAACCTTCATGGGTGATTTCAATAGAGGGAACTTCTTCTATCTTTTCAACCAAAAAAGTTTTAGGTTTAAGGCCTTTCCGGGGTTTGGGGGTCTCAGAGTGTACTACATCTTTGTAAGAGAAAGGAGGAGCAAAGGAAGACTATCTCGTTGCACCTCCTCTCAAACGAAGGGATAATACCAAAGAGTTGTTTCTTGAAATGCTGTAAGAGGAGAGGGGAAGAAGGCCTTCAAGTTGTTTACCTTGAAAGAGAAGTCTCTGAAGGCCTGAAGGGATCCCAATTTGCCGATCTAGATCCAGTTTGAGATCCAACACCAAATCTGAAGAACTGACCCATTGCAGGATGGTTCTGCCAGTAGGTTGAGAAATTTGGATCTGAAAGTAGTTGTTGGAGGCTTCTTTCCTTTGCGCATGTGAAGAACTCATAGATCTTGTGCGAAACAGGGGAATCATGTCCGCTCAACGAAAGGCATCTTTGAAGGCGATGGAACAAGGCTTTGGTTCCTCCGCAGCTATGTAAACATGCTCCCACATCTGTTCAGAGGTGTATAGGGGCGTAACCAAAAACTTAAACCACGACCTGAATCTCTCGCCCCTTCCTTGTTTTTCTATCTTTCTTGGAGAGAGGATTACTCACGCGACAGCGGCTTCTCCATTTCTCTTCGTCCACAATAACAGGAAAAAAGCTTCTGCAACAATGGGTTAAGATCCTTGTGCAACAGAAAGTATACCCATCCCAGTATTTTGTCTGTCCATCAAGCAAGAAGCATCTATAAGAACACGCTCCCCTGTTTTCTGAGGAACCTTCGGAAAAATATGCCATAAATCCAAAAGAGTCTCTGCCAGATAAGTCATTCTATGGCCACTAGAACAGTGTTTCTTTTTTAAAGTCTTAGAGTCGAGAAACCCCCAGCCACCACAGTCTCCAGCAGTGGAAAGAGCCCAGGTGAAGGGGCAGAATTGCAGAGGGGAGGGGCATGAAAACCTAACGAGTGCGAGTGCCATTTTTTTCTCTGTTCGAAAATCTTTATCAGGAGCATAAAATAAAAATATAATTATGTTGATACTTTCAAATAATATTTTCTTAGAGATAAATATCAGCTGATATTAGAGAGAAATATTCATTGTGGAATATAATTAATATTAAGAGAATCTCAACTGAAAACACATTAATATTAATAAAATTTAAAATAAATATCACATTCAAAAAATGATCATACATTTTAAGATAAAACATATTATAAAAATATAGTTATATTAGCTAAAAACATATTATAAAGATACAATTATATTATCTAACACTTCTTGTAATTTTTATAAATAATCACAATAAAATAAAAATTAATGATAATAAAATATCAACTTAAAAAAAAAAAAAAATTATAATTATAATTCATATATAGTTACACTGTAAAATTGTATTCATTCAGTACCTTTCACTTTATTCATTCAATACCTTTCTAAAAACATACTATAAAGATGCAATTATATTATCTAATACTTTTTATAATTTTTATAAATAATCACAATAAAATAAAAATTAATGTTAATAAAATATCAACTTAAAAAAAAAAAAAAATTATAATTATACTTCATACATTGTTACACTATAAAATTGTATTCATTCAATACCTTTCACTTACAATAAAGTGCACTGCATGGTATCCCAAAAAAAAAAATAAAAAAAAAAATAAATACAACAAAGACTTATATAAAATAAAAAGGAAAAAATTAAATAAAGTATTGTCTAATGGGGAATTCCCCACACCTCTCAATTGAAAATTTAAAAAAATACAACAAAGACTTATATAAAATAAAAAGGAAAAAATTAAACAAAGTATTGTCTAATGGGGAATTCCCCACACTTCTCTATTGGCCTTCACTGAAAAGTAAATAATTAATTTATTTTTATTGCAATAATTTAATAAACTGTGTACACCCCTTAGTTAAAAGTAAACTTTTAAAATAAACTATGCGTTATCTAGAACCCTGGTGGAAAATTTAATGTTTAAGGTTATTTTGATTCTTTTATTTAAAATCTGGTTATGGCTTACGGGGAAAAGTCACTAAGTGAAAGTTTCATTTACCAGATAGTTAGGGGACACTTACTCCCACCCCTAGAGATAAATGATCTCATTTATGATATGAGAAGAAGCAGAGGCAACCAAGAACGGGGGGAAATAAGATTAATCTTTGATTTTTTTATTTAAAATTTGGTTATGGCCACCTAGGGAATTTACGCGGAAAAGTCACTAAGTGAAAATTCTAGTTAGGGGATAGTTACTCCCACCCATAGAGATAAATCATCTCATTTATGGTGTGAGGAGAACCAAACAAGGAGGGGAAATGAGATTAAACTTTGATTTTTTAATTTAAAATTTGGTTATGGTCACATAGGGAATAAAAGTCACTAAGTCAAAGTTTCTAGTTAGGGGACAGTTACTCCCACCCCTAGAGATAAATCATCTCGTTTATGGTATGAGAAGAAGCAGAGGCAACAAGGGGGGGGAATAAGATTAATCTTTGATTTTTCCATTTAAAATTTGGTTATGGCCACCTAGGGAATTTAGGGAATTTAAGGGGAAAAGTCAATAAGTGAAAGTGTCAAGAAGGGGGAAATAAGATTAATCTTTTATTTTTCTATTTAAAATTTGGTTATGGCCACCTAGGGAATTTACGGGATTTACAGGGAAAAGTCACTAAGTGAAAGTTTCATTTACCATATAGAGATAAATCATCTCATTTATGGTATGAGAAGAAGCAGAGGCAACCAAGAAGGGGGGCAAATAAGATTAATCTTTAATTCTTTTATTTAAAATTTGGTTATGGCCACCTAGGGAATTTAGGGAATTTACTGGGAAAAGTCACTAAGTGAAAGTTTCATTTACCATATAGTTGGGGGACAATTACTCCCACCCCTAGAGATAAATCATCTCATTTATGGTATGAGAAGAAGCAGAGGCAACCAAGAAAGGGGGGAAATAAGACTAGTCACTTGAACAGGACGATGTCAAGGGAACGCAGGACACTTCCAGTTAGCATATTCTTGAGTTGGTCAGAGCTAATGGAATCCCTAAGTTATAGTTGTTGAATCTGTGAGTACCTTGGTTGGACTTGTATAGTCCAAGGGAACGCAGGACACTTCCAGTTAGCATATTCTTGAGTTGGTCAGAGCTAATGGAATCCCTAAGTTATAGTTGTTGAATCTGTGAGTACCTTGGTTGGACTTGTATAGTCTTGAAGCCTTGGGCAGACTTGCTTAGGTCATTTTCTACAACTATTCTGGAAATGAAACTGGCATGGGGGGGTATTTGGTAAAGGGCACCATTCTCGATGTTTAGGAGGAGTAAACTTCGTCCTCTGTATCCCATGGAAAGCTCTAAATGAAACAGATAAGTAACTTGAAGTAAATTTTGTAATTGCATAAGTATGATTTCTCTACATAATTTTTTATGAAAGACAAACTTTGACTAGTTGAGAAGGAATGGTGTAATTCCCTTTATAAGAAATGTATGTTTGGTTTATTATGAAAAAATGAAAAAAAAAGTTGTTAAGAAATTTGTACTTAATAATAGTGATGAAAATGTTTGAAAAGAAACCTAATGTTCGATAAAAATAGAATTAATGTGTTCTTTGTTAACAATTATGGTATCGTAGGTAGTCCAAATAATTACATTGAAACAGGTTAATTCCAAAATGAATTAATGTGTTCTTTGTTGACAATTATGGTTGTTGACAATTATGGTATCGTAGATAGTCTGAATAATGATATTGAAATGGGTTAATTCCAAAAATGATGGACTAGATTTCATACATGGAATTAATGTGTTCTCTCTTAACAAATCTATATTTGATTTATTATGAAAGAATGGAATAACCTTTTTTTAAGAAATTTGTACTTAATAATGGTGATAAAAAGGTTTGAAAAGAAACCTAATGTTAAATAAAATAGAATTAATACATTCTTTGTTAACAATTCTGGTATAGTAGGTAGTGCGAATAATTCCAAAATAATGGAGCAGAGTCCATATGTGGAATATTCCTTGCTCTTGAAAATTACATAAATATACTTAATACTCCAAAAATGATCAAGTTTCGCTTACCAGTGGGAGTATTGGTAATAAAAATAGTGAGAGGAAGACCGCATTGGAACCTTGAAGTACAGGGCAAGAAAATTGTACCAACTGAAAGCCTACCGTGTAGTAGAATGAAGTACCAATGGGAAAGAATAACAATGCCCATAATTAAATTGTTAAATAATTAACATAAAAAATACAATAATAATAAAGAATTGTTGTATACACCATTCCGTTCAGAACAAGTAATGAATACATTAAAAAACCTTTTATCTAAACTATTAACAAGGAAATGGGTAACTCCTCCAAGAATTCACAGTTGAAACAAATAAACGTAACAAAAGAAGAAAACTGCACCCACCGAATAACTAATTAGGCCGATAGGCCTTCCTTTGAAAGGGACTTTCGTCATCCCTTTGTTTCTCATGATGACACGTGGAGAGTTCTGCAATCGCATTTTGAAAAGCAGGGACTGTTTGTTTGTATTCTTTTCCTAGCGCGTGCACCCGTTTCCTCTGCCAGTAGCCGCCCTTTCCTTTCGCCCGCCATAAATCTAGCAAGCGGCGAGGTTCCCTTTCAACCTAAATAAAAGAAAACCAGGTTCACAGTGGGGTACAGGGACCTTGTGAGCGACAAGAATCAAACAAAACCTGAGCGAGAATGTAGGTAATCGTCACACAGAGCCTGCACTCCAGAGTAGAGTAAAGACTGGTTTAATCTGTATGAGGAAGTGGATGCTTTTGGGAATTGATTGAGAAAACCAAGCGGCATTGTCTATTCATGGAATGCAGTTCTCTTCTGCAACTTATGCATTCTTAAGCTCCAGTAGTAATGGCGCATTCTGTTTTTGAAGAAAGATGCGGTATGGTGCCTTTTGTCAGTTTGGTAGCTACCCAGTTATGCGGTCCCTGTTTTCTGGTGCACAGCTGTTCTGATGCATGATCAATTGTTCTGTGGTTTCCATGCTTCCATGACCGGGAGCCTTCTTGGATCAAACTACCGGCAGTCTTGGATCAATCTCACAGAGTATAGCACTGTTCAAACTGACAGAGGAGCCTGGTTTGACAATCTCACGAGCGGGTAACGGAGCTGGAAATCGAACCGGAAGAAAACATTTGCAGAACATCATTTCTTCCAGATCAGGTCATCGTCTCTCTCAGTCCTCTTTAATTTTGAAGCTATCTCAGTCCTCTTTAATAGATCCTTGTATATGCCTCTCAGGTTTCCTAATCCCTGTTGTAGTTGTGGGAATTACCTAGGATTTCTCTTTGGGCTTTCCATCTAAATGAATGATTCAAATGAAGGTTCCTCTACCTTTGTGATTGTGATTTCTGATTCCTTTTAGTAGACACCAAAGATGGATGCCCACTATCATTTGGCTGGAATCGAATGAAGTGGAAGTTAGAGGCATAGAAACTTTGTACAGAAACTAAATGATTTCTCACAGCTGTCATCTTCTACATTCTTTGTTTGTCGCTGCTTATACTCAACATTCAATGGTTATGGTCAGCTGTTTGATGTGGAGTACTCTTTTCATGACGGTAGAGCTCCAAGAGTTCCAGTGTCGAAAATGGTTGGCAATATTTCTCTTTTGAAAGGATATACGTAGATTACATAATTGATCTTAGTTAATTCGAATCTATATTATCTAGATTGGTAAGCCCAAATACAAGACCTAATTGCTTTTACAGTAATTTGAATCTACAATTTCTGGAGTAGTATTTGGCGGTTGTGAGGTTATCTCTATTTGCAATTTCATGATTAAGCGTTACTACTGTCTAGAGATACTTGTATGGTGTGATGTTAATAATGATTACAGATATAAACTAAATCCATTTTGGTAAAAGCATCAGTGGTGGAAAAATTAGGGAGGATAAATCATGATCAGTGGCATAGGGGATGTAACTGACTGACAGTATCTTGTTTTTTGGTATGCGAGGTCAATCCTAGAAGTAACTCTTATAAGCTTTCTAGCCACAACATTGTCATAATTATAATCCCACTGTAAACAACAAAACTCGTGATCCTTATTCAATCACCACACTCTCCTAGTAGATCAAAAGCACTAATATTCATGCTTCTAAGTTCTAACGCAAGATAAAATAAAACTGAGATCTCCTACAATATGAGCCAACTTCAAGGTTCATCTTTGTTGAAGTGGGTTTTGGACGCTGGTGATTCTCTACAATATTAGGTCATCCATACAAAGGATACATCACAAAACATAACTACACAAGAGAATAGACAGTCTCCATACCTTTACCATTGAGGCAACCACATGTGTTGCAATCCTTGATGTGCAGAGTCCTAATACCAGCTTGCTATAGCCATGTTCAACAACAACCTGAAGGAAATTTTGAAAATATATCAGAAGTGGATAAGATTCGAGACGTAGTGAAAGGTCCTCAGCTTGTAGTACTTGTAAAGATGGGGAGTGTATGGCATTTCTAGAATTACCTTCTGTAAGACTTGCATTCTAGGTAACCTAGCAGATCTTCCTTTCCAGTTGTGTCATGCACAATTCCTAACAAATCCAACAACTTTTCTTTGGAATCTGCAGAATCAGACCAGATGCTTTCAATTGGGACAATATGCATTTGCTCTCCTGGATTTTCTTTACCAGAAACAGTGACTCGTGATCCTTATTCAATCACCACACTCTCCTAGGAGATTAAAAGCACTAATATTCATGCTTCTAAGTTCTAACACAAGATAAAATAAAACTGACATCTCCTACAATATGAGCCAACTTCAAGGTTCATCTTTGTTGAAGTGGGTTTTGGAAGTGAATCCAAATGCCCTTAATGTATGTAGGATATTATTAAGAAAACCTTGGTACTATTTGCCTTGCAGGCATGTAAAGGACAGACTCAATATTGCATTTCTAAATTTGCACCTTCTGTTCTATTTAGGTTTGAAGCTATTTTGCATAGACACTGCCTTCTTAAATGAAAGGTTACTTGTCAGAAAACACTTGAGGAGAAATTTTGTGTAGAAACTGTTGAACTTTCCATAAGATAGCAAAACAGAGAACACTTTGCAGAAAGCGAAATTCAAGGAGGAGCACTCTCACACATGTAGTGGAAATTTAACTAAGTACCTTGAAATTAAGAGTTATTTGAGGAAACATTTTGCATGTAATGCTCTGTATCGGTGAGGGTATGTTTTCACTTGTGCAATAAGTAATGTGTGGAGTTGATTTGGAGGACTCTGTGTGTCACTAGGACCAACAAAATAATACCCATGGTGACTTGATTGCCAGTGTATATGCCTGCAGCCATGCTAGAACTTTTACTTTGACATAGAGTTGATGTAATTCCATGTTTATTAGGCACCAATATGTTCTCACCATGGCTTGGGAGGTCTGTACTAGCTGCTTCAATTTTTTTGAACATTGCCTGCAACCTGCTCCCTATTTTGTTCAGAGGCATATTTTTATGTTTTTCCAGGACACAATTGGGGCTAGAATTTGGGCACCTAACAAATATGGTGTATATGCTTTTGAAACCTAAAAGTCTCCAAATCAAAACCATTGGGCTATGGTTGCACTTGCAGGAGTCGCAATGCAAAAACATATGGCAGACAGCATTTGTAAATGGATAAACAAGAGATTTTTCTTCCAACTTTCCCCCTTACAGTGTGGGGTTTAAGTTGAAACGATTTTAAGTAGTTTCAATATCAACACATGAACTTCGAGTTTCACTGATTTCAATTCTCTTGCCTACTACATAAGTTCTTGAATGGTGTCTTCTTGCATAAACATTAGATGCATGAATGCTAAACCTACAAGCATGAGTAAGATATATATTCATAATCCTTTCTGATACATTTTTTATTTTCACTTTTCTAATTTAACAGCTTCAACTGATATCCTAGAGGATAACATCCCCAAAATTTTCTTCAGCCATCCTTCCGAGTCTATAGTTAACTCAGCAGCTTCAACATTACCAAAATATCCTGCATGGAGAAGTTGAAACCTTCATATATTGTTCTTGGCAGAAATTAATCTACAGAAGAGACTGTTATGGCATCATATTTAAGCTGTGATTTGGGAGCTATCACAGTGCCTTCATGCACCACTTTGTGGAAGCATAGATTCATTGACTGGAGAATACCCTTCCTATTTGAAAGATAATTGTTGTGGATACAAGACATATGCTCTTACAACTTTTCCATAGCATAAGGTGTGCACTTCTAGGTATACAAAATGTTTACTATGCACCCATTGTCTCATTGTGCATGGGGAGTTTAGCACTTGCTACTTATGGTTTTTTTATCATCCTCACTTAACACCTGTTGTGTCAGCGCAATTGTTAAGAACTCACCCCTAATTTCCTCTATGGTGAACATGTCTCCAACATCAACATCTGCTGGTTTCCAAGGAGAACACAGTCCGTAGTAGGGGCACGTTCTCATGATCTATCTATTTATTGGGTTGAGGCTCCTCCCTATTTCTCTTCAACACATGTCATTCACCTCGGAATTCTTCATGTGTGGTGCATAAGAAACTGACATACTAACAATACCAATAGACAAAACATGGTGTGAGCACACATTTTTAGAGCAAATTTCCATTGTCCACACCTAAGGATAGGTAGGAGGCGAGGTCATCGGAAGCCCTTCATTTCAGTGCATGAAATTACATAAGTTGGTAAGGCTAAAATTATATTGAAACTTCCCACATCCTTTCCCCTTTCACATCATACTCCATTTTCCTCTTTTTAACTTTGTACAAAAACAAAATGGGAATTGATTTACTCCTCTTTTCCAGATCGCTGCATTTAGATGGGTTGGTCAGGCTGCAAATAAATAGAAACTGCCCATGATAGTCTGCAATCTGGCCATTGTTGTGTGTCTGATGGAATCTGATTGTTCTTATGGTCTAGCCACTATTTTCAGGGTCCTGTTTCTGACAAGAGGGAGGACCCAGATAGCTCTTATTACAAACATCAACTTGGCCACATATAGTTCTTCTATATGCCTGGACCGACCGAATGTGTGAAATTCCAGATTCAATAGCTATACATGGTGTTTGAATAGTGTGTTCGCTATATGCAATGGCTGTTATTCAACCTCCCTAAAATGTGCAGAATTGCACAAGCACAGTGAGTACACCCGAATACAGCATATTAAAGAAAAAAAATGTGTCTTGTTCACAGAATAGTTAATATATCATATATTATTACAAAGCCATAAGAAGTCCAGTAAGTGAGCGAAATACATGGCAAATGCCTCGATTGACCCACATCTCTTAATGTGTAGGATCAGTATTAGGATTGGCTGGGAAATTTTCCTATTTCATTGATGTTTTGACGGTACTGTAAGACTATAAGCATCTTTGAGCCACTTGAGGTGCTTCCGAATTTGAACAATATGTAGCTTGTCCCTGAATCAAATAACAAGCATTTTGTTAATGTGGACTACCTTGGGTGGCTAATATGAGAGGCTATTCTCGCCCCCGTGTAGGTTGTGCCCTTAAAATTGTTTCACCATCAACAGTGAGCCTTGTTATATTAGATTCCGCATTCATGTCACATCTTCTTTGACTAGAATTTTTTATTGTGGTGAAATTGATGAATTGCAGGTACTCCTATCATGGGAAAAAGAAACCTCATGTTCTATTATGGAGATAACCTTGACAATGAATGTCATTCCTCTACTGCTGAATGGTTGCACCAAGATTCAACCACTACTTCAGATAATCGATGTCGGTTATGTTACCTCATTGAAAACAACATCCTCGCACTTCCACATTACTCTATCTGATGGAACACATCAACATAAGACTTTGCTACCATCCGCATATGGCCCACAAGTTGTCTCTAGAGACATCCAAATTGGCTCATTGATTCTGCTCAAAAAAGCAGCTTGCACAGTGCTCCAAAACTCCTCGTAAGGCCCACCATTTGAAATCACCCTCTTTTACTTTTTTCCTGCCTATACGTTTTTTTGCACAAAAAGAAGGCAAATGGAATCTTCATTAATCCATTTCTTACTTGTTTACATAAGGTCCATCTGATTCGTTGAGCTTGAAGTTGTCAAGTGCTCAGCAGCGTTGATGAAGGGCACATCGACATTGCAACATGCATAGGTGGGTTCAGCCCAATTTAGTTCTTCATCAGCTGACGATACCTTGCCCTCTGTAGTTACTCCATCAACTACAGCAACAACTACAACAATTCCATTCACGGCACTCAACCCTTACCGGAAATATTGGTCAATCCAAGGTAGGGCATCTGCAAAGACATCATTGAAGGCGTACAACAATGTGCGAGGCTCAGAAAAAGTTTTCGGATTTGACCTTATCAACCGTGATAAGGAAGAGATCCACCTTTCTACATTTGCTGAATTGGCCGAATCTCTTTACAATCTAATTCAGGTTGGGCAACTATACATTGTCTCAAATGACACAGTGAGAGAAGCAAATCCAAACTAGAACCACCTCAAGAACAAATGGGAGATTTATTTGTTTGCTTCTTCCACTATCAATCCATGTCCCATAGATGATCCAACGTTTCCTTACCAAAGCTTTCACTTCAAGACTATTGCTGAAGTAAAAAGTGCAACTCCAAATACAAATGTGGATGTCATTGGTGTTGTTACCTCCACGTCACCTGCATCAACAATTCGATGAAAATATGGAAGTGAAACATTAAGGAAAACACTCATACTAAAGGACAAGTCAGGTTTTAGCATTGATGTAACATTATGGGGAAACCACTGTGACTATATAGGACAACATCTTTCTGAATTCTACTCTTTCGACAACCCACCAATTCTTGCAATCAAAGGAGGTCACATGTCTGAATTTAATGGCACCACAATAGGGGCGTACCAATGAGCACTCTCACAGTAAATCCACATGTTGACGAAACTCACCAACTACATGCATGGTTCCGTGAAACCTGCTATAGCTCTTCTTCTCCATCTTTGAGCAGAAACTATGGTGTTGCTTCGAAACGTGCCCTACCACGAAAGACGTTTCATGAAATTGTTGGCATGCAGCCCTCTAATAAAGAAATCTGGGTTTCTGTTTGAGCAACAATTACTGCTCTTCATATGGACAACTTCTACTTTCTAGCATGTCCATTAGATTTCAATGGTAAACAATGCATGAAGAAGGTTGTGGAGCATTCTAACAATCTTTGGCACTGTACAAAATGTAACGGTGACTTCCCAGAATGTGACTACTGTTACAAACTTAAAATTGAGCTACATGACCACACCGGGAATCTACAAAACGTCACAGTTTTCAATGATGCAGGGAACGAGCTCATGGGCATCACGGAAAAAGACGTATTCCTACTTTCTATCGAACCAACTGATCTACAAGAAATTTGTGGCCGGATTTCAGGGCACTGCTTCCAGCTATCACTTTCCATTAAAACAGATTACTTCAATGGTGTTCAACGCTTGCAACCAATATTGATCAATTCAGAAGAAATTCAATATGCCTCTGCATGCAAGGAAGCACTCACTGACATTCAAGCATTATCCGCTTCAAAATGACCTATTGTTCGCCACCTTTGACCTTTTTCTTAGGGCTTCATCTACCACGCCTGTTTGTACATAAACAAACATTTCCACACACCTAATTGTCTCATCTTGTTGTAAATTACACACCCATGTTATTATGATGCAACCTGTAGTTTCCAGTGCATATACTCTCTTCCAGTCATTCCAACATATGTATGTTTGTCATTTACATTTTCCATAACATAGATATCAACATTTGTAAAGGGTCATTACATATGTTTCTCGTTCGTTGTCTACATGCTATTTATTGATCCCTTGCTTGCTAAGCTATTCATTTTATTGCTCAAACATGTCAAACAAAAAAACTTGAAGAAGAAGGGAACGAAATATTTTTACTCTTGTTTCTTGCCTCCCAATGGTAGATGCTGAAATAACATATGATTTCATAGCATTCATAATTGCATGTTTTCCCTTCTACCTAATCTACCTACCTTCACTGATGTTGGAAAAAAAAAAATTAATTAAATCTATGTTCAAAATATAATGTTTTAATTTCACAATCGATGTGCACCCCAAAAAATGAGATACCAAACATGCACTACTTGTTTATGAAAACTAACAATTGTTACTTGTACTTGTTTAGATATGCCACCAAACAATCAAATTGCGGCCAAAAACAAGCGGCGACATATTCTTTATGCACAACAAAAGGACCAAATAAATGCACGCCGTCGACTACTTTATGAACACCACAACAACCCTACTACTCCCTCTACATCCCTTCCCACCTCAAATGCTCTCCCACCTATACAACCCAACCCACCACACATTCATCATATCCAATATAACCCTCCCCTTAACAAAAAACACCGTCGCTTCTGAGAAAGGATTGATGAACTTTCTACCTTGCATGTTTGCACAATATGCAAGGAAGCATACCCAGGAATGAAAACAAAGCTCTTCCATGGTAGACTCTCTTCTTTTCGTTGTGCATCATCTAAATCTACCAATCATTTTTCTGCACTAAACAACATGGACCCTGGAGAACAACCCTGTGTCCTTCACCAATTAACACAAGTTGAAGAAATTCTCATCGCACGTGTCAACCCCATTCTACAAGTCACTCATTCCCGTGGTGGTCAATACAAATATAGTGGCCATACAATTAGCTTCCCCCAGGACATCACCACTATTGCCAAATACTTACCCCGGATGCTCTCTAACTTAGACATCCTCATTGTGAAAAGGAAAAATCCATCTGAAAAGGCTTACGAATTCTACGTTTGCAAATCACGTGTCCTTGCAACCCTTGAATACAAAATAAAATATGACCCTTACTACCGTGATGTTCAATTGAATTCATCTACAATTTCTACGTTGCCAGATCTCCCTACAAACATTTCTTCTCTTCTCCACAGTGTAACCACCTCCTCTTTTGAACCCCATCAAACCACTACTGATTCCACTTATAATCCTGGTGTCATGCTACCTCCATTAGAAATACAACCCTCTTCTTTCGTTCCAGTCCTCCCAAATTCATGTACTGAGCGTGACCACATTTGTAACTATTTTCACTTGACCCATTCAAGTTCAACAAGCTCTATCAATTGGCCTCCAATATATTTAACTGCTTTAAATGAATACAACACCATCGGCCTCCTTGCCATTGCATTCCCCACACTCTTCCCTACAGGCATCGCAATGATCATGCAACCCAGACTTACAAAAGTTGAAATGCATGAATATGCTTTGCACTTGATGCACTACCATGACAACCGCTTTGGCCAACACCCAATATTCCGCTACTATCTTTAT
>Ga0115842_100207_pt1 | contig 14094 bp, 15 predicted proteins | sample InSIn2SAF170_2_FD_83856 | JGI IMG/M metagenome (GOLD analysis project Ga0115842, IMG submission 83856)
CAGCTCATAAAAGTAGGGAAACATCAAAACTCAACCTGTGTGGGGGAATTACTAATTCCTAATGGAGTGTGAAAATGGGAAAGAGCACAAAGGCATGGAAACATACTGCTTTTTCCTAATGGAACTCATGAAGGACTTGGTAACCCTATCCTCACATGTTATATATGCAAGCCTAGGGCCATTTTGAAAGGGGTCGAACCATTTGAAAGAATTTCCTATTTGACTGTCAAGTAGAGTCTCAAACTAAGGCATCAAAAGAGGTTAAGAAGGGAGAGAGAGAGAGGAGCTGGAGGGGTAAGGGAAGGCTGATGCAACTGATGGTTGTAATCACCCTTTCTACATCAATATAGAACTACAATTGTGTTTTTCACTCTGAGATGTTGGTAGTATTACTTGTTTATATGTTTATTCAATATCATTAGCATGAGTGGCTTAGACATATGTAACTAGATATATTTATATGTTCATGTATTGTTTATCAAGGTTTTATGTTGTGATATTATGCTTGTCTTTTCTATGTGCAGGTTTTGATCTGGAGTTGGCTCAGGAGTCTTTTGCCTAGCTACATTGTGCTCTCCAGCAACACCACACTAAGAATCGAGGTAATAATTCCTTCTCGCTTTGATATCGATTTGTTAAGCATAGATATGCATGCATCTTTATGACAACTGTAGCTAATCTGACTATCTACCAAGTATCCAGGAAGATCCTTGAGGGTTTCTACATCACAAAACACCCGTGCATTAATCCCTATATCAGAATTAGCGACTTTACTGGGGACTACACTTAGTTCTCGGTTTTCCTAGAAAGTTCCTAGAGCTCTCTTTCTTCAAGGCCTTCTTGTACTTCTTCATTCCCTTTTCGACCACTCAGGACTGTACAACACCCTTCTCTCAGTGCTCAGCCCTAGAATTGATCCCCACAACCTATTTTTTAGCCTTTTTCCTCACTAATGATGTCTGCTAGTATAATTAGTGCTTTATAAAGCACTGTATCCTCACAAATAGTGCGCTAGTGTTGAAACTAACTCTTTGTAGCCTCTAGTACAGAGTGTTAGCCAACCATTTTTTGATAAACAACTTGCTCTGTGACCTCATGAGTTGGGAAATCTGCTTATAGACTGATCAGGGATCTATAGCTGCACTTGTTTGACTGATTCGTGTCCTGAACAATTTTTTTTTTTTAGAAAATAACTTTACTTCTTAAAGATTTTGTTTTCATTAAAGAAAAAATACAAAATTTTTATTGTTTTCTACTTAGTTGGTTAGATCTGCATTATTTGGTTTCAAAAGTTGTTAGTGAGCATTGAAGTTATATCCGTTATGCTAGTGTTTTACTGAATAGGATGCATGTATATGTATTGATGTATGAATGACTCTCCCTTTGTAGAAGCATCTTATTCATTGAAAGTTAAAATTTACAAGCATTGTTTTTGCATGATTTGAGTTAGAGTCCCATATAACTTCATATGCCAACACCCCTACCGAAGGCTCTAACTAAGTACATTTAAAATCTACCTAATCAAATCAATCAACAACTCTTTCTAGAGTAAAAACAAATTAGTTTAGGCTAGGATCTTGGGATAGCCAGTGTGAATTCACTGCCCAAGATCATACATCAAAACTAGTGTCATTAAAAAGAGAAATCCTCCTATACTCATACTATCCAAGACCACTCTAGTAAAAGCGGAGCTAACTAAGAGACAACATCAGACTGTAAGTGAAGGTATCCCACCTTTGCTTACATCTCCTTTGGGTGTTCTGTGTATCATGGATCCCTTCCGGGATAGCGGAGCTGAGTTAGGGACTCAGGTATCCTGCCCACACATTGTACTATCTGTGACTATGTCCCCCCCGGTAGTGTCTGTGATTTGACGTATCCTTAGTGGCCATACTTTTAGGGATGAACACAAGGTGACTGGGGCGGGCTGCCCTGGTACCTAACATTGACGAACCTACTTTGTCTTCAGTTTTTGGGAGGGTGCTCGTCTTCACGAGAGTACTTGGCCCCTTAATCTGAGGTTTGGGTGAAGGTCAAGAGTAATCGTAACTATACATTTGGTCAACTCACTCTCTTATTCATTATGATACTGGGTTTCATCTCCAGTGATTGGTGCTTATCAGATAGAGTCATTTCCCTCTGCTTGTTGATTGATTTCCTTAGTGTATTTTTTATTTTTTAGGTGCTAGAGTGTTATCACCAAGACTTTAATAAGCATCACTATAAAATTTATTGATAAAATTTATCGGTCACCGTGGCTACGTCCAGCCCTCATTGTTAATCTATATGTTTGTTAGGTCTTCCTCCACTCACTGTGGAGGATCTGTCGAGCCCTAGTGTACCAGATTCCCTGTCTTCGAGCAATTAGTCTTCGAGATCTAACACATAATCAATTTGGACATCCCACGATTTAAGCTTACCAGAAGATTTATTTACTGAAGGATTCATTCCTCCATACAATCCTCCGATCAAGAATCCGTTGGGATCACTCTTGATTCCCGTTGCATTCGTACCTCCTTTGTCTTCCATTGGAACAAATCCACCCATCCCATAGATGACTAACGAGTCATGGGCTTTTGTGGATAGTTTTGGTCCACCACCGCCTCCCTAGTCAACAGTCAGTACACACCTCTGATGGTGAACCCCGATATTCCATCTGTCCTAGGTTCAAACCCTATCGTGACACCCACCACGAGTGGAACCCAGTACATTCTGGGTTCTGCCCCTTTTGTGTCATCCCTTGGACCTTCAACAAGTGCTACATATACCTCGTTATAACACTCAGTATAGCACGGTTAGCACGGGTCCCCTCAACCAACCCTATGGTTGGCATCCATTGTATAGTTCTAACCTCCAGGTTCAGATATCTGGGGGCATAGTTCCCAATTTGCATGTACCAGCCATGAACGTAAAAGTTCCCCCTCCATTTTCAGGTTTACAGGGTCAATCATTGATTGACATGAACCCTCCTTATGTTAGTTAAGGACCTATAGTTAGTTATGTGGCGAGCGAGAACCCTCAACAAGGTCCCAATCAATCCATATGGGCACCTTACTCACAGTCTCAAATGAGTCAAGGGGTCACTCCTTATCCTGGGGGCATTTCCAACCCCCAGCCTAACAACCCCTATGGAAACCCACAGTACAATACTATACCTCAAGGCACATACTATACCATGCACCCTGTGTATAATATTGGAAACAACATGATGGGAGGACCGCAAGGATCCTCAAGTCATATGTCATTGCTTTGGTCTCATTCGGGGGCATAAAACACCTTTCCTTTCTTGGCAACGCTTGATATCCCCAACTTGTACAAACTCACAAGTGACCCCATCTATCACAACTTACTTTGGCTGCCTATCCCGCATGAAATACCAACAGACATCCCAAAGTTCGAAGGGAAATAAGGGGAGGATCCAAGTACACACATCACCACCTATCATTTATGGTGTGTTTCTAACCTCCATGGTGGATGATAGTATCTGGCTACGGATCTTTACCCACACCCTTATTGGCAATGCAACCAAGTGGTACATCGAGTTACCATGCACGTCATTCAATACCTTTGGCACTTTAGTGATGGAATTCTTAAAGCACTTCCAGCTACCCATTCGTTATGAAATTGGGATGGAACTCCTAAATTCATTATGTCAAGACACTACCACCCACATCTCTGATCATATACATGAATGGAGATGTAGGCAGAGGCTAGTTAAAGCTCCCCTCTGAGACTATCAATTAGTGAATTGGTTCCGCAAGTCTCTACTCCACCAAATCGCTAAAGATGTTACCTTGGGTGGTGCGGTCATGGAAGACCAATCCATTTGTCGTTCCCAACACTTAGATTTGATATATTTGCAGTCTAGCACTTTATATGATATCATTCCAAATGCCCCTCGCAACTCCAATGCTCTTGCTACTCAGCAACCTGAAGCACACGCTAATGGGATTATCGACGCAACCTCCAGGGCTGCTATAAAACAACTTAGCGGTCACATTAACTAGTTGTTAGTTGACCTTGCTATCACTTAGGTTGTTCCCCAGGAAAATTCTAAGGAGGGAATATGGCCAAGGTAACCACTAACCAATCTTTTGGGTGCAGATTCTAGCCAATTTGCAGCGAGAGAGGGCTCTCTCTTTATGTTTTAGCTTTGTTTTCTTTTATGTTAGGCTAGTTATGAAGTGTAGGTATTTGTTTGATTTTTCTAGATGGTGTCATTCAAAGAACATGGATGAAAATATGAAAAGTTTAGACCATTGGGTTAATGGAGTTGATGGAAATAAACTTCTGGGTATGGTTTCTTTGACAAAAGAGGAACTACAGAGCAAGATAATTAATCACAGAAAAATCTTCACGCTGGAATTAGGCAAAATGAACTCAGGGGATGAAAGGCAATTAAGAATCTTTCACCATGCTAACAGAGGGAAAGTAGGCAAGTATCACCAAGGAGCAGTTAAGAATTCCTTGATTATACTCATGGTGCAAGAATCAGGGAGACAGGAGCAGTCAAGAATTCCTGCCTATGCTAGTCCTAAGAAAAAATAAAAAATGACAGGAATTGAACACAGAGTACAGTTAAGTAAATTCTAGGCTATTCGTTCTTCCTGCACTTTAGACTATGATATATAAAACATAGAAATAGTAAACAAGAGTTTAAAAGGCTTATTGTTCCACGAGATAATTCAAGAATTCTGCAACATGTTCTTCTGCCATTAATTCCATAACCAAAGAGTTCATCAGCAAAGCATTCCAACAATCTTTATTTCGGAAGAGTTCTCAAATTTACAGCGTAGTTCCAAAATGATATTCACCAACTCCTAATACATCTCTAGGGAAGGTATTTATGAAAAAAGAGTTACAAAATATCTCATAGGGAAAATATCAAGCAATAACTTTATCCATCTACTTTTACAAAGGAAGTAAATGACATTGAAAACAGAGGGCAATGAATGTAGGAGTAATTTCCGCTGTAGTGGCTGCCTTAGGTGGTCAGATATGAAAAAAGAGTTACAAAATATCTCATAGGGAAAATATCAAGCAATAACTTTATCCATCTACTTTTACAAAGGAAGTAAATGACATTGAAAACATAGGGCAATGAATGTAGGAGTAATTTCCGTTGTAGTGGCTGCCTTAGGTGGTCAGATATATTTGACATTTTAACTCAGCAAGTCAGCTGGTAGCTGTCTCTTTATTTTGCGCTCTTGCATTGTTGTCCCAGCCCTTTCATATGTGCTTGATTTCACTTTATTGCGTTTTGGCATGACTTCCTTCCTCCGTTGTTTTCATTTTTATGATATGTGGCACGTGCATTCAATTTGATTAAAGGCAGATGATAAAAAAAACGAGAACTAAAACTACCTTGATAAAACCTCTAGCATGCTCTGCCACCATTGGTCTGTTGGCAACTGGTGTCTTTGTAGTTTTATCAATGTTTCATCAGCTTCAGTATACCTGTAGTAATTGGGCTGGACTTCAAGAAGATGTGTTATTTCATGTTCGATATAGAACAGATTTTCCAACTCGTCATATAAGCTTTGTCCAGAGGGAGGTACTGTGTCTTCTAAATTGCTTGATGATGTTGTGATCTAATTGGTAATACATGTATTCACCCTGTGAGCATATTGTTCATGTGTCAATAGTCTCTAATTTCTAGTTAACAAACTGGGTAGACCCTTTTGCTGCAAGACTGTAAACTTTTCTGTAAAAGCATTTGTCTCTACCTGCATTTCTTGACACTTTCTCTCCAGATTTGGTATAAAGTTCCTCATAGTCAACACCTTTTTAACTGTCAAAATGGTACTTGTTTTGTCCCTGGTACTTGTTCTGTCCCTGATATCTAGAGCTGCTAGTTGTTCTTTGGTATGAGTATTCAAAAAATAAATTAGTCTATTGGCTTGTTTGGGCATGTTTCCCAATAATGCTCTGGCCTTTTGAATATCTACTTAGGCCATTTCTATCAATTCAATTTGCTCATGGATAGTCTGTATTGAGCTCCATTGATCAATGATGGACTGGTCAATTTTAGTCCACAAAATTGTTTTGATTTCTGATAGAGTTTTATGAAGAGTAAGATCTTTCTCCAAGGATTTTACCTTATTTTCCAAGGCCATTACCTCTCTTGTTTTCTCAGCCACAGTTATTTTAGATTTATCATAGCTCCTCTAACTTGGCCAGTTTTTCTTTGGCTTCCTTTAGCTCTGCCATTTGGAGTTCTAATTCTTTTATCTCCTTCATCATCTCCTCCATGCTCATGTTGGTATCTAGTATTGTTGTTGTTGTTGCTGCTGAAGCATCTCTGACTGATGTACCTATTGCTGAAGTGCTTGGTGCCGTTGATGCCGGGACGGTAGGAGGGACTGTTGTTGTGACTCTTGAAGGAGCAGTTGTAACTATTGGAGCTGTTTATGATGGATGAGAGGCTAACTTTCCCTATTTTCCTTGTACTGCTTCCTCCAATGCCTTCTCTGTTGCTGCCAATCTCTTATTCATTTTCATCAGTAGGTCCACTATGTCTTCTTCTGCTTTTTCTTGTGCAACCTCTGTAGTTTGAGGATGCATGGTAATTGGCAGCCTTAATTGCTTCTTGAGGGCAGCTATGCCATCCTCTTTTTTCTTGATTAGTGCTTGGATGCCTTTGGGATCCTTGGGATCATGCCCCAGCTCTATAATAATCTCTTCCAAGGATTTAATTCTGTTATCCTTAGCCAAAGAGGATGCTTTCTCCAACTCTAGTTGGGCAGATGTGTTGTTCAATGAATTTTGAAATTTTTGAGCTAGTATGGCCTTGTTTGCCAATGTGGAATAAACCATTTCACCAGTTTTCCTGTGCAATTCAATCTGGTCCATTGGATGGATGTCCTTGGCTAGAGCCTCCATATTTGTTCTAATATAATTAGCAGCTATATGTGGTTGTTGCACTCTGGGCTTGAAGTGACACGAAATCATTTTCCCTTCCTCGGCATCATATGCAACCATCAATCTCTGCTGTTTGGCGGGGGTCATTTTGAGAAATTGATCATAAAGCTATAGTATTATTGGCTCATTCTATGCTTTGATGTCCATGAATGTCCTCTTAATGTCAGAACTTTGTTTGCTTTGTGGCCGTGCTGAAGAAATTTCCACACTAAGCTGTTTTCCCAATTGCTGTCCATGAGAACTGGTAGGTGTTCCTAGCAATGGATATGTTTGTGGGCTCACTGCCCTCTCACTTCTTGGACTTTCTATGATCTCCTCTATGACTTCCTCTTTGGGTAGAGGATCAACTCTCTACCTCTTTGCTTCTGGTTGTTCTAGTGGCCCACTTATGGGTGTGGCCTCTTCTCGGTCCCTTTTTCTGCCCTTTTCCTCATTGAGAGGTGTTTGTAGTGTAGGGATTTCAGGTGCCTTTGTCTGTGCTGGAGGAGCTCGTCCTTGGCCTTGTTCCTCTGATGTAGCTGGCTGATTTGTCATCTCTAATTGCTCTGTATGTAGCACTTCTTTGCCTTTAGCTGACCCTGCACGTGGAGTACTTTCTTGGATAGGTGGTTGTGAAGTTGTAGCAGATGATGTGCCCGCTCTGATGTGTTGAGGCAATTTGAACGAGACCTGTACAAAAGAGTCCAGGTCAAGAGTTTTTTCAAGGTTTTTCATTGCCTGCTCTATTTTTTCTTCCTTAGTAATCTGTTCTACCAATGTGCCCTATACCTATTCATCTTGATTGGCATATTGTTCTAAATCAAGGATGCTACAATGATCATAGCCTGAAAGCATATATTTTATCTTTCTATCACGGATGAATCCATTTGGGTCATAAGGTACCCACCAAAACTCCTCTTTAGTTTGAGTTCTTCACCTAATATTTTTTCAGCATCCTTCCATCCTTCCCTTTTGTTGATGATGAGGGGGCCTAATTGGTTTCATAGTTTCAGCTGAGCCTTTTTTTTGGCAGCATAAAAATGAGTCAAATCTGAGCTGATAAATTGCCTAAAGTATTCAAGGGCAAACAATCTCATAGGTACCTACTTTGGCAGCTTGTAGGGGCATAATTCACAGCCATAAATCCTGATCTCTATGTGATTCTAGTAAAAGTACTAGTCACCTATTTTATAGCTTTTGGACAGCTGCAAGATTTTTTGCATGTCACCTGAGAGTCTGGGAGGGGGACTTCTCATCAGCAGAGATGAGACTGGATATATAAATAGATCAATGAACTCACAATAAGTATAAGGAGAATTATGGACTAGATGGAAGACTGAGGTCCAAAATATGACATATTTCCTTTCTCCTTTTGCATCCAATTTCTTGACAGGGAATTGAAAACTATCTGTATGATAGTACAAGAACAAATGATATATATATGCAATATACTTGAAAACTCCTTCTCTGCTCAGGCTCATGAATTGTTCATGGATTTTGTTGCTAATAAAGGTAGCAAAGTCAAATTTGATGGCAGGAGGGTTTCCTGGGATAAATATGGACATCAGGGCTAAAATGGTTTCATCAACATACTCACTTGTTTTAAACCCTAGAACATAGGATATCATATCAATAACAGATCTCCCAACTTCATTGAAATAGACATGGTGAAAAGGAGGTGAATCTCTGGGTTGGGAGTCTGGGCTCATGAATAACTTGGCAATTCGGCCTATTTCTGCAGTGGATAGTTTAGAGCCTTGGTCCAGCAAGTATTTCATGGACAAAGGGGCTAGAGGCTGACTAGGGTTGAAGTGCAAATCTCATTGATTGAGTCAGGAGTGATATAGAAAAGGACAATGCCATTTGGAGACATGACTGCTCTTTGAGTAGGCTCATAGTTGGCACAACATAAGCGGATTATGTCTGGAAATACATTAACTGATGGAAGATAATATATGGGCAGATTGGACTCCCATATCCCATAGAGATCAATTTTGTTCAAGTAACTAATTCTAATTTCACAAAATGTTTGAAGATGGTTTTTGACACCCATTAAGTCTTGTATTTGTAAGTCCCTACCAGCTAAGGGCAACCATTCCAGCTCCTTGTGAGGTGCATTAAGGGGAGCAACATTGAGGGCCACTAGAGCCTCCATTTTTCAATTTGCTATGATTTTTTTAATTTGAATTTTGGGTTTTGACAACAACAACAGGTAAAATTTTAGTTTTAGGGGCTTTCTATGGGAATTGCTAGTCGAAATGAGCTAGAATTTTAGCTGAAATGGGCGAAATTTCAGAGGGAGACAAATTATGAGGAATTTCTCGGAGAAAATGGGCAGAATAGAGGTTAAAATGTGCAGTTTTAGAGGCAGCATGGTTTTTTAATTGAAATTTGAGCTCACTGGGAAATTTTTGCATAGAAATTAAAGAAAAAACAGGGTTCGGGAATGAAATGTAGGTAAATACCTGCTTTATCCGATAGATTGTACGTTTTGCAGGTGGCGGGCCGAGCTTGAAGACTGGCTTGCAGGTTGGATTCAGGTGGGTGGTGGACTGTTTAGTTAAACAACTATTTTGGTGAAAAATTGCATGAATACATCGCATAGAACAAACAAATAGAAATGGAAAAAAATGACCTTTTCACGCCAATTTGACAAAAATTTGGTTTTGGGGGGGTTTGGCACGCTTTGGTTAGGTGACATCAACATGATGTAATGACTTTGTCGTATAGCGAGGGTACGGAGGCTGACTCGGCGGTGACGTGGCGGATAGGCGGATGATATGTCGGATGATGAGAGGGTGATGACAGCGGGGAGGGGGCATAGGCGGTAAGCGGTTTGGCGCACGCACCGCCTTTGGGCCATAGTGGTATTGGAGGGGGGGCAGCGATCACCCCGGGCGCTTGTTGCGTGTCTTCTATACGGCGGCAATACCGCCCATCCCTCGGACGCTATCGTTCGGCACATAGGGGCTTGCGATATGCATGTGGGCCGTCGGATTTGTGGATTATGATCTGATGGCTGGCAGCATATAAAATAGGCGGAGGTTTATGGAGCAGGGTCCCACCGATATATTTAACATTTGATAAGGTTTATGCGGGGTTTTTACAATGTATTCAAACTTTGGGTTGGTCGGGTCGGTTATTCATTTAACCAAATGTTAAATGAAATCCTTTGTTATATGCGCATGTGGAGGGTTGTCCACGAGGCTTCGGGTAAACCTCAGACCCCCTAAATCATTGACATATGGCTTTAATCAAGCCCGGGGCAGGATATTATAAAGTTTGGGGTTTTTTACATTTTTACATATGATAGGGGAGGGGAAAACTTTTACATAGGAGTTATATAATTGAGTTAGGATGTTAATATGGTTTTATGAATGGAGAATGCTAAGTTTATAAGGTAAAAACTTAGGTTTTTAGGGAAATGAAAGGATTCTTTTTACACAAGAAATATGGCTTGTTTTGGCTAAGTAAACACAAAGTTCTACTTAGTATTTCTCATGAAATTTAGTGAACTGGGAACACTAAGCAGATCTCAATGTCCTTGGGGAATGTTAGTAAATGTTCTTGGAGAAAAAAGAGGGGAAATTAGTCATGCTCCATTTGTTCTGTAACCACCTTGCCATAGCACTTTATGATATCTCTGAGATAGATCATATTCAAAGGACAAAATTGCTCATAACCCTTGCTTCTGCAACCTCAAAACTGCCTACCCAACTTATTAATCCTAACATTTTTTGTTCCTTTTCCATGGTGCATTTGAACTAGCAAACCCCTACTCTCTTGTTTTCTTTTAAGTGCCCTCCTATCTAAGTTTGCCCTTATGTCTTCCAGGGGCTCAGATCTGATTGTTGAGCACCCTTGCTTCTCTACCTAACTACTGATCTGCCAAGCTTAAACTGTTTGAACAAACCTTATTCTCTAGTTCTAAAACAAGAAATTTAAACATGGATTTGGCCAAGATTGAGCTGTTGGGCCATCCATCAAGAGTGACAGAAGTCACTGATTGCACACTTTGGACTTCTTTGCAAAAAAAAGAAATAGGATAGTAGTGGCATTTTGACTAGCACACTTTCCTAGTCTTTTCTTTGGAGTTCATTTTTTTCATTTTTTCTTGACCAATTCATTCTTTTGCCCTTTGATTTTTCTTTTAGGGCATACCCTCTTTACATTTTTTTAAATTTTCTGATTTTTTTTGAAATATGGAACCTTTGCAGCATGGAAAGGATGATCATATTTGGCACTTGAACAGTCAATCATGAAATATGACACCTATTGGTATAGAAACCTAACAGTGGCTCTACTTGGGGATGGCTTTTCCAGGTGAAAAGCCAAGAATAGCAGGTCAGAAAGCCTTATTTTCAACTTCTGGCTGCAATCTGAAAATTTTATTTTGCTGTAAACAAACAAAACTGTATCTTTGTAACATATACATACCTCTTGTAAGCTGGTTTAAGAAATTACATCTCTGTGTCTGACAGTTTGTCTGAGTATTTGTCATCATTTTTATAGCTCCCAAGTCTTCTTCCTCAAGTCTTCTGATAAACTCAAAATGTAGTACTAAAAGGTGGCACAAATGCTTGCTTTTCCTCAAAATTTGCTGCATCTTATTCCCTATCTTGTTGTTGTAACAAGTTGCAGAAAATAGACTCTATTATGTACAAATTACAGTGCTGTCATCTCAATAAAGTGGATCAAAATAATGCTTGAGCATGCGACCATTGACCGGCCCATCTCCTACTTCTGTACCATCCGGGCTTCTTAAAAAGTAGGTGTTGTTTCCTTGTACAGCTTGAACAACAAAAGGTCCTTTCCATAGGAAGTCAAATTTCCCATGTTTTCCTTTGTCTTCTCTCCTTGAATCCCATTTCAACACTTTGTCTCCTAAGAAAAAATCCTTTGCCTTTGTCCTTTTATAAAAAATCTTCTTAAGTTTCTTTTGTGGAATCTGAGTTCTCTGATACACTTCCTCTCTAGTCTGTTGTAAAAGAATTGTTTGATTAATTCTCCTTTGAATATCATTAGGTTCTCCCTATATTTCTTGCAGCAATTTTATCACAGGGATTCCCAAAGATGAAGGGAACACAACCTCCATGCCATAAACCAACTCATAGGGGCTTGTTCCAATAGATCTTTTTGTAGTTAACATGTCTGCCCAAAGTGCATTAACAAGCTTTTTATGCCAGTTCTTCTTGTTTTCCTCCAATACTTTCTTTATGATGTTGATCAAGCTTTTGTTGGATGATTCAGCTAGACCATTACCTTGAGGGTAATAAGCTGTGGAATGGCCTGAGGTAATGTGGTATTTGTGGCAAAAATTGATCATTCTTTTGGATTTAAAAGCAGCAGCACTGCCAGTTATAATCTTCTCCGGACAACCAAATCTAGACAAGATATTGGTCTCTAGGAATTGCATGATGATTGAGTCATTGGATTGCCTACAAGGGATGGCTTCTATCCACTTGGTGAAGTAGTCTGTGGTAGTCAAAATCCATTTATGTTGGCCAGAAGAGGGAGGGTGAATTTCCCCAATGAAATATAAACCCCATTGTTGAAATGGTCTCTCAGTGGAAATTGGTTTTAGGGGTAAAGGTAAAATCTTTCTCTTGCCTTCAAATATTTGACATTTATGGCAAGAAACTACGAATTTATTTACATCAGCAAACAGGGAGGGCCAATAAAAATCAGCTCTTAGAATTTCATCAACTGTTGATTTCTAATACAAATGTCCACCACAGTCCCCTGCATGAAATTCTTTCAGCACTTTGTCAGTTTCATCCTTTGTCAAGCAATTTAGCAAAATGCCTTCATGATTTTCCAAAATAAAACATTGTCTACAATACAAAACTTTGAAGCTTTCATTTTCAAGAATCTCTTTTTAGTTCTGGATAACCCTGGAGGAGCCTACAGGTTTAATAATACATAGGCTATATCAGCATACCAAGGTGATTCTAAAAAGGCTTGATTGATCTGTGGAGTCGCCATCTCCTGTTTGTTATCCAGTTCATTGAGGTCAAGGGCTTGAAAGTTGGTTTCAGTCATCAATTTTGCTAATCCTTGTCCTTTTATCAGCTTTGTTGGTTTGATTTCAATGTCATATTCCAAGATGTTAGCTATCCATTTACCTCTTTTTCCTTCAAGTCCTTCTTGAGTTAGAATATCCTTGACCACAATATTTGGCACATAAGCTATTATATGAGAGTATAAAATGTAAACTCTGAAATCCTTGATGGCTTTTACAAGGGCATAAGCTTGTTTTTCCATGATCTGATATTTAAGTGGTGTATCTCTAAGTGCTTTGTTGAAGAAAGCAATGGGCTTCTCACATCCTTGGTCATCTTTTTGTAATAGGACAACAACAATTTTATGCTCAGAGGAAAAAGAAAAGATCATGAAATCTCTATCAAACTTAGGACTAGTGAGGACTGGTGTTTTTGTTAAAGTTATTTTGATATCCTCAAAGGCTTGTTTAGCTTTCATTGTGCATTTGACTTTAGAATACTTTTTTAGCATATTGTTCAATAGTCTTATCAGTTCGGCCAAATTGGGAATGAATCTTCTTAGGAAATTGATCTTTCCTAGAAAAGCTTGTAGTTCTTTAATGTTTCTTGGGTGAGGCACTTGAAGGATAGCTTGAATTCTATCTGGGTCAATTCTTATGCCTTCTTTTGAAATTATATGACCTAGAAGCTTGCCTTCTTTTAATCCAAACAATGATTTCTTTGGGTTCAATGATATGCCATATTTTCTGCAAATTATAAACACTTGTCTCAGATGTTCTAGATGTTCTTGGTCTGATTTTGAAAAGGAAGTTAGGTCATCAAGATATATGACTAAGAAATCATGGATCTCTTTTGCAAAGGCTATGTCCATTTCTCTTTGAAATGTGGCCCCTGCATTTTTTGAGTCTAAAAGGCATTTTGACATATTTGAAGGTTCCCCATGGTGTTGTGAAGGCAGTTTTTTCTTGATCATCTGGGTGGACTAAGATCTGGTTGAATTCTGAGAATCCATCTAACAATGAGATCCTAGAAGCCCCCACTGCCCTTTGTAAAATATGATCCATTTTGGGCAAGGGGTAATGGTGTTTGAGAGAGACTTTGTTTAAATTTCTCAAATCAACACATAATATAATCTCACCTGTTTTCTTCCTTGTGGGCACTAAGTTGGATACCCATTCTGAAAATCTGATGG
>Ga0115842_100655_pt1 | contig 14077 bp, 24 predicted proteins | sample InSIn2SAF170_2_FD_83856 | JGI IMG/M metagenome (GOLD analysis project Ga0115842, IMG submission 83856)
TTATCCAGATGATATTGACCTCATATATCTATGTTACTATATAATAGGGTTTTCAAGGATCATTCTTGTGGAGGAATGATTGCTTATGCTGGAGGAAAACATGAAGATGTTCCTGGTCTTATGAGGAACCAATTGGGAAGAATAGTCACAACAGATATATGAGGTCAATATCATCTGGATAATATTTGATATTGTATACTTGTATTATGCTTATGTCTATGTTATAACAGGTAATGTTGAAGGATACATCAAAAAATTGACAGAAGTATGGTTTGTGGCATGCTAGGATAAGCATGGACGAGATACCAAAAGAAAGGTTTCTTGGTAAGGACAATATTGTTTTGGATGTGTGGTACTACTATTATGCATATGTTGTATGTGTTGTACATGTTGCATATATGATGTGTGAATTTGTGGTGTTATGTATACATAAGATGTTTACATGTGATTTATGAAATTTTATGTACAGGATGGTACAAATAGGGTTGTGTGAATATTGCATATGGGGTATTGTATACGTTTTGTACTATCTTCATGATGTATATGTGGTGTGTGTGCATATGGTGCTCTGTGCATGTTGGATATGCAGTGCTATGTACATGTGGTGTTGTGTGCATTTTGTACATATGGTGTTGTGTGAATGATTGTACAAGTGGTGTTGTTAGCATGTGGTGCCGTGTACATGTTGTACATAAGGTGTTATGAGCATGCGGTGCTATGTACATGTTGTCAATGTGATGCTATGTACATATGGTGTCGCATACGCATCATGTGTGTGGTACTGTGTACATGTGGTATTGTGCACACATGGTATAGTGGTGTAGTGTACATTTGGCATTGTGTACACATTGTGCAGGTGGCGCTGTGTACATGTGATTTTGTGCACATGTTGTGCAGGTGGTGCAGTGTACAGGTGGTACTATGTACATGTTGTACATATGGTATGGGTGCACAAGTGGTATTATGTGCATGTCATACATGTTGTGCTGAGAGAATGTGGTATTATGTATGTGCATCATGTAGTCATGGTATTTCAGCATGTGTACTTGTTCTGTGGTACTCTGTGTAGGTACATGAATTGGGTGGTATTTCACATCGAGTATAGATGGATGCATTGCATTATATACACTAGGTGTAGGTGTATGTGTGGTATTCAAGTGTAGGTGCATATATTGCATGGCGTTGTGTGTAAGGTGTGGATGTATGTGTGTGATGCACACTATGTGTCTATGCACATGGTTGAGGAGAAGGCACTGGGTTTTCTTCAGGTGTAGAAATTGAGTCGAAGTGTGTATGGAATAAAGACGAAGGTAGAAGCTAAGGATTGATGAAAGGATAAGTATCAAAATTTTATTTTATTTTTATTATGCATGTGACTTATGATTCTAGTATATGATGATTACATGTGAATTATGATTTTGGTTTATGATCTATGGTTTTGATTTATGATCTATGATTATCATTTATGATCTATGATTCTGGTTTATGATGATTACATGTGATTTATGATTTTGATCTATGATGATTGTGTTTTGAGCTAACTAGATGTGATATCTTTATATATGTTGATTTGGTCAAGTACGGTAGTTTGACTTGTTGTGACAGGAAGCGAACAAGATTGCAAATGTACCTTATTGATGAGCTACCAATGAGGTATTATGTGAATTTCTTTCAATTTATTTTAAATCTAATGGAAGTTATGTGCTTGGTACAGGAATAAATGAAATGCCCAGTTGGCTGGTTGAAATCGACTACAATAATTGGCAGCAACAACAAAACAAATTGGAACACGCAGCAACATGCTAGTAAAGTATTCAGGAGCGGGTCCATTGTGGGACATTGGTACCCAATAGTGTCCATTGATTTCCATGAGCATGCTATGACTAGTATGATGTGTTGATGTGGGTATATGCCTTGGTTTTTGTATCTTCTGATGCGAGGAAACCTTGCCAAGGGATGGACTACATAGGATGGGGTGCCAGTGGAACTTGGAAGGTGAGTGACTGCATGGAAGAGGTGACCAAATTCCCAAGGGACTATGTAGTAGAGAAGGGAAGGTCACGCTCGGATTTGTTTTGGTGAATATCTTTGCCATATGGAATCATATGCACATTGGGGGTATGCCCTGAAACGATGAGCCATTAACTGTTCGGTGAGAGGACAAGTGGCGGGGGATTATATCCATGGACATTGGATGCATATTTGAATTTGCAGTGGATTTTGGACTTTCTAAGAAGGAGGTGGATCCTAGTATTACTTTGAGGGTGGAGGTGTGAGCCTCTGGATTCCCTTGTTGATTGATACATGCATTGCATCCTTTATTTTTTGGTTGAGCAAATGTGTATATATGTATATGTGCATATCATTGTAAATATTGTAATGAGTTGTGTTATAAAGCTCCAGTATATGGTATGGTTTTTATATGGTCATGTTGTCATGATTATTTTCTTTTGAGTGGGTCATTCATTATAAATACTACAACGAGCTCTGTTATAAAGCTCCATGGGCCACATGTTTTGTTTTCAGTGGCGTTCGGTTATAGGTGTCACTGAACACCAAGGATGGTGTTCCCCCAAGGGGGAGGGTTCTGTAACATCCATTGTGAAAATACCATGTAAAAATATATAAATACCACAGATGATGGGACACATATTCCAAGCTAAATGGTGGGAAAGACATCCCATGGGGTCTTCATTTGGCTGTTTATGGCTAAGGAAATTGGCAAAGCCAATGGCTAAGTCATTAAAGAGGCAAAGAGGTATTTTGGCACATTTATTTATGAAAATAATGGAAATTAGGAGAAAAGGAAGGTAAAAGGTCACAGGTTGCATGTGAGGAGGAAAATGAAGGAAAATAGTGGAAATTAGGAGAAAAAGGAGGTGAAAGGTCATAGATTGAATGTGAGGAAGAAAATGAAGGAAACTAATGGAAAATGAAGAAAATAGAGGCCTCATTAATAAGAAGGCTTCTGAGGATTAGTGGGCAAGACTTGGTCAGTTTAGCTTTGGATCTCTCTCATTATTCTCTCTCTCTCTCTCATACTCTTGGTCACTTAGTGTTTTCTTGGAGCACATTGGCATTGGAGCAAGAAAGGAAAATAAGGAAAGACGAAGAAAAGATCGAGTAGGGAAAGGCATGATGAAGCAGCTACAATAGGCTTCATTGCAGGTATCAACTTGGATATGTATTTTCCTTGCTAGATTTGACATGCATGGGATTGCATGTGTATTTTCCTTTCTATATTTGGAATGCACGGGATTGCATGTGTTTCTTTTTCTACCATGGCATGGGTTTTTCCAGGTTTGATAGAATTTTTAGCCTATCCTTTCCATTTCCTGATAACTTTGATGAGATGGGTTCTCTCATGCATTTATGGTGGATAGCTGGATTGGATTCGAAGGTGAGTGGGGTGGATTTTAGAATTGAAAAACACATGGTGGCAGTGGTCCCTTAACCGAACTAAGGATGCATGAAGCCACTAGCCTAGTAACCCCTGAACCAGATTGTGGGTTGTGGTAAAGCTATATTCTGTGCCTCGGTGGGCCTAGTAATCCTTGTCGGTGAATGGCGCGATATACAGTAAAGCCAAGAGGTGGATTTTATCTTTTTTGGGCCTAGTGATTCTGGGTTGGAGTGCATGGTAAAGCCTAGAGAGTATGTCTTGGTGTAGGGCCTAGTGATCCCTGGATCAGACCGGGGATGCACGATAAAGCCTGAGAGACTAGGAGGCACTCAAATTCCTCACGGTGTAGGCAGAGAACTCTGGTGGCATCCACATTGATTGGTTTTTTTTTGTGTTCTATGAGTCCCACATTCATGCTTGGAATATGGCATGAGGGTGATTAGCTGAAGAGAGACTTGGCTCAGCCAATCTATGGTCAGGTCGAACATGGTAGTCCCATCACTAGTTGGTTCATTGCATTTATTAATGAAAAATTCATTCCCTTGATTTTCATGTGAAAATGTACTGATATATATATATATATATATATATATATATATATATATATATATATATATATATATTTTTTTTTTTTTTATTTTTTTTATATTTTTTTTTTTTTTTTTTTTTTTATATATATTTTTACCTCAGAGGGTGTTACAATGTCCTCCAATATCCTATTGACTCTCTCTATTTTTCCATCTGTCTGTGGATGATATGTAGTATTGAAGACCAACTTTATTCCCAAACATGCAAATAGCTCCTTCTTCCAAAACATAGAAGTTAACTTCATATCCCTGTCTGACAAAATCTTCTTTGGAACATTATGCAATCTGATCAACTCTCTGATGAATACCTGTTCCACATCACTAGCCAAGAGTATAGACTTCATTGGAATGAAATGTGCAATGTTTGTTAACCTGTCCACAAAAAACATGATGGAATTGTGTTGTCTCACTATCTTTGGAAACCCTGTAATGAATTACATGGAAATGACCTCCCATTTCTACTCTAGAATCGTGATCGGTTGTAGCAATCCACCTTGATGTTTGCACTCTACCTTCACTCTCTAACAATCGAAACACATAGCCACAAACTCTCTTACATCCTTCTTTATATTTGACCAATAATAATATCTCTTCACTGCAGTCAATGTTTTATGATAACTTGGGTGAGCTGAATAAGGTTTCACATGAAACTCCCTTAATATCACCTTCTTGAGCTCACTGTTATCTGATAGATATACCCTGTCTTTGAACTTGACCAATCCATCCATAATCCACAACCTGTGCACCTACACCTATCCACTTGTAGTTGTACCACTAAGTGTACATGTAGTTGTACTACCACCTGTACCTACCCTAGTACCTTGTTGCAACCTATGCACAATATCCATATACATGACATCCTTCTAACCTTACTGCAAGATATAATCATGTAGATTTGTCCCATAGGAGCTCATAGCTACCAAATGATTTACCTATACCCACCTACTGAGAGCGTCTACCACCCCATTCTCTTTGTCTTTGTTGTAACTGGTATCGAAATCAAACTCAGTGATCGAGCCAACCATCTATCCTGCTTAGCATTCACATTCAGCTGGTTGAACAAATACCTCAACCCAATATGATCACTCATTAGTACAAACCTCTTGCCAAGAAGGTAGTGCCTACACATCTTCAATGCATGTATAATTGTTGCTAACTCAAGATCATGTATTGGGTAGTTTTTCTCATGCTTGTTTAGTTTCCATGACTCATAGCATACCACATTCCCATCTTGCATAAGGTCTCCACCAAGTCCTATCGTGAAAGCATTTTTGCACACTACAAACTCTTTGTCTGGATCTGCAATATATAGCACGGGTGCATGTGTCAAAAACCTACTTAAGCTTCTCAAAACTAGCCTCACACTCCTCTGACCATCTGAAATTCTTACCTTTCCTTTGCAATGATGTAATAAGATAAGAAATCTAAAAGAAGTTCTTGATGGGCCTCCTATAATAGCTTTCCAACCCCATGAAAGATCTCTACTCATCCACACTCTTAGGAGCTACCCTCTCCATGATGGCTCTTACCTTTTCTAGATCTACTATAATTATCGCCTTGGGGACAACATGCCCAATGTGGTGTACCTCACTCTGAAACAAACTACACTCGCTAACCTTAGCATACAACTAATGTTCCCTCAAAAACCTCAACATTGTTTCCAAATGCTCGACATGCTCTTCCTCGAGTTTATAATATACTAGTATATCGTCAATGAACACAATAAAAAACCTATCCACATATGGACATAACACAATATTCATGAAGCACATAAATGTAGTTGGAGAATTCGTTACAAAAAATGGAACTACGACAAACTCATAACACCCATACCTGGTCCAGAAAGTTGTCTTGTAAATGTCCTCCTCTTTTTTGTGTACTTGATGGTATATGGATCTCAAGTCGATCTTCGTGAACACCGCTTCTCCCTTTAGTTGATTGAACAAAGCATCAATCCTCGATAAAGGGAACCTATTTTTGAGAGTCACTTTGTTCAACTGCCTGTAGTCAATGCATAATTTGAGAGTTCCATATTTATTCTTCACAAATAAGACCGGTGCACCCCAAGATGACATACTTGGCCTAATGTATCCCTTGTCCAACATTTCGTTCAACTAAACCAACTTAGGTGTGCTCATCCTATAATATGTTTTTTATGCTGGAGTTTCCCTTGGCACTAAGTGAATAGAAAATTATACCTCCCTATGAGGTGCCAGCTCTATAATGTCCTAAGAAAATACATCCTGAAACTGTTGCAAAACTTGCTACCTACTCAACACATCCGCATCCTCAACCTTCTTATCCTTATCACTACAAATGTGTAATGTAATTAACATATACCCTTTCCTGCAACTCCACTTTGCTTGCATAGTTACCACCATCCTAACTAATGTGACTTTCTTCTTACCTTGCAAGATTATTGGTTACCCATTGTCATTAAGTCACTCAATGCCTTTCTCATAACAGTCTACCTTGGTTCTATGAATATACAACTAATCCATGCCCAACAACATAGTGTATGATCCCAACAGTAATACATCCAAATGTGTTGCGGTAGGCATACCATTTAAATCAAATGCATATGATCTTACACAATGATGAACCCACTGCTTTGTACTTGTAGCCAACTGTGCTAAGAAAGAATTTGCATGTAACTCTTTACTCAAACCACACTTATACATCAAGTCAGGACTAACATAGCTATAATCAGATCCAAGGCCAATAAAAATATAAATAACTTGATCACAAAGCTTACTATCCATCTGAATTATAGATACCTAGTGTTCTTCCTGTCTGTTTTCCATTACTGCATAGATACGTGGAATAATCTAACCAACATACCCAAAAATCTATGCATCCTGTGTACTGTATATATGAGGCCACCACCCTGGTTCTATGTACAATCTCTCTTAAGACATTCCTTGCCACACATCGAACACTCCAACTGATAAATTTCAACATCTCCATTATGTTGCAGTGACTCGTGTCCCTGTTTAGCTACACTAAATCTCTTTTTTAGTGCCACATTCTCTTTCTCATCTGCATGTTGAGGCCTTATTCTCTTAGGTTGCCAGTTTCCTTTACCTTTGTCTTTCCCTTTCCATCCTTGTTGAGATTCATTCTTACACTTTTACTCTTCATAGAAATGCTTCAATTTCCCAATAAATTCTTCAAGTGACCAAGGTTCATCATACTCAATATCATCTCTAAATGCTAATGGAAAACCATTGATAAATTGTTGAAATTTAGCCTTCTCATCTATAAGATATGATACATACATCAATTGCTCCAGAAACTTGGTTGTGTACTCTTCACCTATCATTCATCCCATCTTTAGATCATAGAACTCTTAGCCTTACTGTCATAGTACCTCTTTGACAAGTACTTCTTCCTTAAAAGCATCTTGAACTCCCACCAACTCAAACCATCAGTGCTGATGTCTCTGAATCACTTAACATATTCACACCAAATGTCTGCTTTACCTTCCAAGTTCAATATTGCTACTCTGGCCTTAATGTTATATGTGTACTTATGCAACTCAAAGAATTTGTTCATCCAAAGTATCCAAGCCTCTGGATCTTCTGGCTTCATCACATATCCATCCAATGTAGGTGGATTTGCCTCGTTAAAATCATCTCAAAAGTATCCAATATCATTCCTCCTACAAGGATGATAGTGATGACGATCATGATTTTTATCAGAATCAGAATTAGAATAGTACCTATGCTCATTACCCCTCCTATCAGGAGTGTCCAAAAACCTTCTGTCTCTCACTTTGTCATATCCATCTACCATACCTACTTCCATATGCCCCATTAGTTTTATCCTCATGTCCATGGATGATCCGAACTGACCCTTGTTGTTGCAAGTCTCACAAACTCTGAAGGAGAATAGCATTAACCTCTACTTGTTTCTCTTTTTCCTATATACTCCAATCATTATCTTTCCTACAACTCCTTATCCCTTCCTTTAAGCTTCTCAATGTGTCTTCCAAATCAAAAGAGTTCCCCATACCACGCTTCCCATCTGATTCATAGGGAGATTCTACGTAGTCCACCGTATTGCTAGTCATTTGGTCTCTTTCCTACAATGCATAATATGTGAAATAAAAGAAATCACAATAAATCAACATACATCAGTATAATTCAGGGAGGATACCTCATCTGCAAGATCAACAATTACCATAATACATGTATAACATAAACATAATAGCATATATATATACAACAACTAGGTGCATCAACACATAATCATCACTCTAGTTAGCGTCCAGTCATTAATGCAAGACCATATCAATAATGCATGTTATGACCTCATGCATGACAACAACCATTACTCCATTGTACACGTTGCCACATGCAACCATGAACATGCATAAGTAATGCCTAAACAACTACACAGGTGCATAAATACATGTAGTCAAGCATAAGCAATCAATTCTTGTAATAAACCTATAAGACTCATACATGTAATCAAACCTATAAGAATGTACGCTAACATATAAGGATGTAAGTAGGAAACATAGAATTAACATGTAAGGGACATGTAATAATATGTAAGTAGTCATATATTCATGATGATTCATTCCACAAGCAAAACATCAAATTCTCCATGACAACCTTACTTCAACCATAACCAATCATCAATAAAATGGAACAAGAACATGGAATGCAAGTGTAAGAGACACACATGCAACTAACATGAATGCATGACCAACACACATTGCCCATCCAGTCCAAGGGGTGAACCATGCTCTGATACCACTCTATAACACCCTTCTTACACATATACCCAAGTACCCAACCAACTATGGTAAACATGTGATGAGAGGCTACTATGATTGGATTCAACCTCCTATGTGAGCTTAAGGAAGTGGAATCAACGAAACACATCAAACAACCTATCCACATCAATAATAGAAACCTCATGAGACATGTTAGCCACTCACACATCATGTCCTTCAGTCCCACTGATGTTCTGGATATCTTAAGCCTTAGTCGCTCTAATTCTATAGGCATGATAGTGTCAAGAAACCCAAATTCGCTCTCACAGGATTTCTTTCCAGGATCCAGAGATCCAATTTTCCAGTGTTATGCCAGTGACCCTAGGATTTCAACCACTTTTTCAAGTCCAGAGCCTAGGTCAATGCCTGGAATCAAATGATAACTTAATATTAGTCAAACAAAAGGGAAAAAATGATGCAAAAGAAATAACTTAAATAGGACCTCAATCAGACCCCTACTAGCCATGCCACACATTTCGTCAAACATATCATCAACATGTAATGTATAGGTGTAAGCAACATAATTAAGTGTAGGGATCTCATACTTATCTGGTAATCACTATTATCCATTGTTCCCTCATGTCATTTGTTGCATTATCATATATTAGGCCATGGATACATTATCCATTCATTTACAAGAAAAAACATGCTAAGATCCATACATAGCTCTTGTCATAAAACACATATATAACCATCATAATAACAACAGAAATACTCATTAAAGTATAGCCATATGGATGAAATATAATTCATTAAAATGCTCATAGAAATACAAGGAGAAATAACCTTTCATTAATGATGCAAAAACCAAATCTAGGATGGGATTTCCACATTCCACTCGGCAATAGAATGGTTGTGCCAAATCTCTCTTCAACCATTAGCCCCTATGCCATATTTTGAGAATGAATGTGGGACTGAAACCAAAATAACCAACTAGCGCATACCGATGCTAAACCACCTCACCCTCATGAATAAAAAACTGTGATTTACCTTAATCCATCCCGGATCAGTAGGCCAACACAATGAACACGTCATAACAGGATATATAGTGAGGAATTTTCCTATCTCCTAGTCTCTCAAGTTTTATCGTAATCCAAAGCTAGATCACAATACCCTAAACTAAGACCCACTCTTGAGGCTTTACCACATATCCCAAACTCAGGATTACGAGGCCCCAAAAAAGAGAAAACCACCTCTTGGCTTTACCGTATATCCGACCATTCACCGACAAGGACACCTAGGCCCACCAACGCAACACAATACTCGCTTTACCGCAACCCACATTCTGGCTTAGGGGTCACAAGGATAGTGGCTTTACTGTGATCCAAAGTTTGGTTCAAGGAGCACTAGGCCATGTGCTCTATCATTTAGAGATCCACCCCAATCACCTTTGAATCCATCTCGAAATCCATCTAGAATAAAACATGAGAACCCCATCATGCAATGGCTATCTGGAAATGGCAAGGCTAGGTTGAAAACATTGTTACACTTGGAAAACCCCATGCCATGACAAAAAAGAAACGCGTGCAATACTATGTGTGCCAAATCTAGTAAGGAAAATACACATGAAAATCGATAACTACAATGAATCCTATTATAGTTGCTTGATCCTACCTTTCACTGCTTTATCTTTGCTTCCTCTTGCCTTCTTTTCCTTTTCTGCTCCAATGCCAAAATGCTCCAATAAAACTCTAATTGTCCAATTGTAAGAGAGAGAGAGAATAATGAGAGAGCTCCAAATCTAAACTGAAAAGAGGTTGCCAACTGATACTCAAAATTCCTTTTATTAATGAGGCCTCTATTTTCTTCATTTTCCATTATTTTCATTCAATTTCCTCCTCACATGCAACCTGTGACCTTTGACCTCCCTTTTCTCTTAATTCCCATTATTTTCATAAATAAATGTGCCAAAAATTCAATTTTTCCTTTCGAAAGCCTTAGCCATTTCCTTTGCCAATTTCCTTAGCCTTAAACAACCAAATGAACACCCCCTAGGATGTCTTGCCCAAAATTCAACTTTGAATAAGTGTCCCATCAACCATGGTTATTATTCTTGCTTATCAGCTTTTATTACATGGAATTTTCATAGGGCTGTACATCAACTAATTGTTCCACCTCATGGTCAGACATCACTTATGATCACCAGATCGGTCTCTACCCAAGTTGTTAAGGGTGTGTTTGTTCCAACCCAACTCTAGGACTAGTAGCTCAACCGACAACTTTCATAGGGTTGAACAAAATTTGTCCAACAAAGGCTCTAGGACTAGTAACTCAACCCTCTAAAGGTTCCAGAGCATTTTTTCAACTAAGTCTTCTAGGAATAGTAACTCAATCTGTGTTGTTCAAGGGCTTCCAGAGTGTTTCTCCATCCAAGGCTCCATGAACTAGTAACTCAAACCATAGTGATGTGGAACATGAGAATCAATCAGAACAATCAAGTGGGAAACTCACAAGACCATGGCTATCTAGGAAATGGCAAGGCTAGGAAAAATCTGTTGTTAATCAAAGAAATCCTCCATGCTAATGACATATCATAACCAAAATAACCACATGCATATACCATGCATGCCAAAAGTAGTAAGGAAATCATACATGAAACTTGATACCTACGAATCAATCTCATTGTACTTGTTGATCTCATTATCCCCTTATGATTTCCTACTTTTCCTTTGCCTTCTTTCTCCAAATCCAAAGTATGTGACAATGCTCTAAGAAAATCTAAGTTTACAAGAGTGTGAGTGAGAGAATTGAAGAGAGATCCAAGCTAAAACTAAGAAAAGGTTAAACAGACAGAAGTTGTCAATTGATCCTTAGAAGCCTTTTTATCATTGAGGCCTCTATTTTCTTGATTTTCCTTCATTTTTCCTTCAATTTTCCTCACATGCAATTATGTGACCTTTCACCTTCCTTTCTCATATTTTCCATTATTTTCATAAATAAATGCCAATAAATGCCACTTTGTCTTTCCAAATCCTTTGCAAATGCCTTTTCTAATTTCCATAACCATTAAATAATCACCAGTGATCCCCATCGCTATGTTTTTACCCAACATCAAGTTTGGAATGCATGTCCCATGACCTTGGTCTTATCTTTCGTTTATTAACTTTATTACATGTATTTTTAATTGTGGCTATTACAAAACCATCCCCCTTGGGGAAAATCATCCTTATTTTTAAATGACACTTATAAACAAACAAAACGCATTCTTCGCATGGAGATTTATAACACAACTCGATGTAGCCTTACATTATATCATACTATTGAAGACATAACCAACATATCGTGAACACCATAATGCTTTTTGGAGCTTTATAACACAACTCGATGTGGTACTTACATCATACATATTCATATATAATCATAACCAAAAGAAATCATCAAAACATATACCAAAATAAATATGCTTAACCAGCTAATAGAGAAGGATACATAGCTCGCATTTGATCATCCATCTCCCAAAACCTGCAAATAACTCTTTCCAAAACCCGTAAATGAACTTGGCATCTCTATTTGACACAATATTATTCAAATAACCATGTAACACATTATATTTCTGATGAAGACATGTGCTACCTCACTAGCTAAATTCATAGAGTTTACTGGAATGAAGTGTGCTACCTTGTTCAACTTGTCAGGCACCACAATAATAGAATCATGTTGTCTAGATTTCCTAATCAAACCTATAATGAAGTCCATGGAAATGACCTCCCATTTCCACTCTGGAATCAGAATTTTATATAATAACCCACCTGGATGCTTACACTTTGCTTCTACTTGTTGACAATCCAAACATATCGCCACAAATGTTGCCACCTCTTTCTTCAAGTTCAACAAACGGTAGAAATTCCTAACCTTTGTCAATGTTTTCGGATATTGTTATGGTTTATTCTTATCGAGAGTGTATGAAAATAGCACACATTATGTTGTGGATGATAAACAACCCTCACAAAAAAATGGTTGTAGAACCCTTTAGATCTGCAACAGATATAAGAAATAAAACATGCAAACTTCCAGATCTATGCAGCAAAAGCAATTATACAGTAGAAAGAAATAAGAACTATAGAGAATAATAACTCTGAAATGACTAATGGACAAGACAAGAATAGGAAATTGTAATTTTATTATGTAACATAAAATGAAAGGAATAGGTAAAATGTTACCAATCCCCCTCAAATGGGATGGGTTCTTGGTTGTCCTCAATGATTTAGCTTGGTAGTGTCCCTCCTCTCTACAATGTATAAACCCAACAAAATGTGTGTATAGATCTCAAATGGGATCTCAAGGATAAAAAGAAATGGAAGGTGATAGTGATAATAATCAGAACTGCAATAGTGAGTGCAACAATGAAAATAATCGAAAGTGAAGAATGAATGTCAAACCCTTCATTTCATAACAAAATATTAGGTTATTCTCAAATAATAGAAAATAATAAAATAGTATTAACCAAATTCTAGACCTAACCACTTGGAATATTTTATTATATTTTGTTGCAGAGAAAAAGTATTTAATTTGGTCAAATACTTTTACTTAGAATAAATAAATGATTTATTTATTATTTCGAAAATGTAGTTAAAGAATAATAAACCAATAATGGTTTGTTTAATAATTCCTAGTCAATGTAGTCAAATTTAACATGGAATAATAATTAAATAATGATTAATTAATTATTCCTAGAGAAAAATAATGAGTTATCTAATTATTTCTCATGCTTGGGTCAAATATGACAAGACATATTAGTTAAATGATGGTTTAATTATTATTATTATTTGACAGAAACAATTATGGGGTATTTATATTCCTCTTGGCCTGAATGCCAAAAAACTGATTACATAGAGGACTTCTGTGTCCTGATGCAACTCACTTCTATGAGTGAGCATGCCTCTAAATCTTGTAGGCTTCTTCCTTGATATAGGTTTGATTAGGAAATCTAGACAACATGATTCTATTATTGTGGTGACTGACAAGTTGAACAAGGTAGCACACTAAAACATGGTAGCAATCAGATTAAGGGATGGGGTCCCATGATTCTTCTTTGTCTTTCTGCTTGATCCCTGCTGAGAGGAGGGCAGCTTTATTGGCCTCATTGTCTGCCTCTTTATTAAGAGCTCTCAACACATGGAAGTAGTTTAGCTTCTGAAAATGTTTTCTGAGGCCCTTGATTCTAGATATCAGTCTTGCTAGCTTGAGGTCCAACACTCGAGAATTAGATATCATTGCATTTGTAATGATCTGAGAGTCACCGATTACATTAGCTTCATCAATATTTAAATCTTTGAGGAACTTGAGGCCTTGAAAGAGGGCCAG
>Ga0115842_100610_pt2 | contig 14060 bp, 9 predicted proteins | sample InSIn2SAF170_2_FD_83856 | JGI IMG/M metagenome (GOLD analysis project Ga0115842, IMG submission 83856)
TATCGGAAAATACAAGGAGCGCTCACCATGGGCCTGGGGCACAAGCGATATCGCATCGGCGGATTGAAATTGGAGCAACACCATGGGGCAGGGCCTTTATATAGGCATATGCGCAATGCGATTAACCAGACTCGACAGTTATATATATATGTTATTGCATAAAATTTGAAGTCCACAAAAAAGCCATTTTCAATGCATTTTCGCAGTTTGACGTATTTTATGAAATACAAAGGGAACCTTGGAGCAACACCGATGCGATAAGACCCAGACCCAAAAGGGTTCGGGAATGAAAATATATAATATTTTTAGGTCCGCCAAAGCCATTTTTCAATGTATTTTCAATGTTTTGAGCATTTCTAAAAAAACCAAGGGACATGCCATTCGCGATAGGTGACAGCAATTAAGGGTGGACTCGATAGACGAATAGACCACATTTGAGGACTTTTGAAGTTCAAAACAAATAGAGATGGGTGAGATTTTACATTGTTGTAGTGTTTTTCTGTATTAAGCAGAAAACAGTTAGTGTTCACATTTTAAAGGGATTACAATGGCCCAAATACCCATTCCACCACATAACAGAGGCCGGGAAACAATCGTCGAGACACAATGGTCGGTGGACAGGGGCCGAAAGGGGAAAAATCCCGACACGATGCAGCCCGAAACAGAATTCGTCATGGAGCATCAACAACGCAACACAGCCAAAACAAACAAATGATCATGGAGCCTCGCTTACATGAGCGAGCTCCCAGACAATGTGGCAAACTACCTGAATGCAGTTACTTAGCTATTAGAGAAAGAGGCCTCCAAGATCTAGCGTGTCCGGTCGTGGCATCAAGTTGTTAAACAAAGGACAGAGAGGATAGATTAAGACTTCTCGAGCCTCAGAAGGCTCGAGAGCATTGTAAAGGGCCTATAAATATTTGTAAGTTTAGAGGAACAAGGGTTCAACTTCTGGAGACTGTGGAGACTTTGCTACTCAAGCTTCTCATCTCATTCTAGGAATATAAGCTTCTTTTGCTATTATATGTTCAATTTCCATTTTCTCTTCTATTCTAAGCTTGCACTTGAAACAGATTGTTCATGTTTCTTCTGTGTCTAATGCCAGATAACTGTCATCTTATCTCTGCGTTGATAAATTAGATTTGCAAGCTTGATTTAATTCCTGTAGCTGGCTATTCATATGTGTTTACATATGCATCTGCTGGTACAGTTAGTATTCTCCATCTATCCATTGAATTTACAAACTATTGAGCATTAGTGGTCTAAAGCCTTGTAAAGCTGAGCGTGCTATGCATGTCTTGAGTAAACACAGAGTTGAAATGATTATCTAGCTTGATCGAAACCTTCATCCATTCCAATATTTCCGAGAACAATATTGAAGATTATATGTTACCAAGCATCTCCAAGCTGCAACCTAGGAGAGCTTCCTGGAGTGATAACAGGGATCACATAGTCAATTATCTTAAATTGGGACAATAGGTCCATAAGTACATTTTGGTCAAGCCTCTGGTCACTATTGCATACCAAGCTCACTAAGTCCATAGCCTTCTATCCCCAAGCTGATGGCCAAACAGAGGTCATCAACAGGATGATCGTGCACGTCATGCACACGTACAACTCGAAGTGTCCATGCACATGGGATGAAATCCTCCCTATGTCTAGCACAACTACAACATAGCTCTCCATAGCTCGACGGGCCACAACCCCTTTCAGGTGGGGTTTGGATTCCGGCCACTATATCCCATTGATTTTGACACACCAGTTGCAGTTACTCAGGCAGATTCAGCTTATGTTGAGTCTGAAGCTGATAGAGCTACCAACTTCATTGAATGCATTCAACACATCCGCCAGCAAGTCCATGACATATTGGATAGAGAAAATGCTAAGTAAAAACAACGTCATGATCAGCTTTGGGTTCCACATAAGTACCAGGTGGGCGACAAAGTTTGGCTACATTTGCAAAAGGAGTGCCTTACCAGGGCCCACCACAAACTTTGCCCACTCTGATATGGGCCTTACACCATCACTAAAGTTATAGGATATAATGCTTTCAAACTCAACATTCAACTGTTCCTTAGCCTACAACCAGTGTTCAATGTGGACCGCCTTCAACCATACTTTACACCATTACTGGACAATTAGACATTGCATAATAACTCACACCAATAGAGATGAACCCGGAATGCTTGGAACAAGGCACAACTGATTGGATCATGGACACGTAGATCAAAAACACTCACGAGTAGAAGATCCAATTGTATCGGCTTGTCAAAGTTGTCCAACTCCTACACCAAGACAAGTGGCTCACCAAGGACCAAATCCAGCAGAAGTTTCCCCATCTCATGGAGGAACCCAACACAATGCCCATCATTGCTTCCTAATGGGGGAGGACTGATCCAGGTGGATATTGGTGGCCACCCACCTATTCCACTTGTACTTCCACGATTATTTCTTTCATTTTCCTTAATTGTAGCACAATTTACTATTTTTGGCAGTTTTTTGGTCTTGAACTTCTGAAGCCGTTTTGAGGTCCTAAATGACGTTTTTTTAGAAAACAGTCAAAATGTAAATAAATGACTAGTCAAAAATTGTAGTCCTCAGATAGATATTTCTAACAAGGTATTGTTCACATCAAACATAGATCGTATTGCAAAGTTACGACCCCGGGAAGTTGATGTACCAATTTACCCCAACTGGGCCCACAGTTTTGGCACTTCATCTCCTAGGGTTAGGTTTTTGGATGTTTAGGGTTTTCCATTGTTTCTTAATAATAAATATGCCTTTGAGCCTCATTGCAACATAGTTCAGAGGCATGTAGCCACCACATCTCTTCTCATAGATAAGCTAGCATCACCTGAGCTAGTTTATTTCCATTTTGTATGAATGCATCTTCCAGTTCCCCGATATTAATGAAATGAATATTTATTTCTGATGCATCTCTATGTTTATGTTTATGTTTATATTTTTATTATGTTTCATTACTGCATAAGTTTGGATCAATGAGCCAGCATAAAATTTCCTTACCCCTCATACACTTCATACAAAATCTTTGACATTACATCATTCTTTAAACAACCACCATCATTGCTAATACCAATTCCATGTGATGCTTCCTTCCTTGTCATATGATGAATCATAAATACGCCCAATGGGCCATTATTTTGCAAGAATTTAACCTTCAATTTTCTTCCCTTAAAATCAAGAAAGTGTTTATTCTTGCGGAATTTATCACAAATCTCCCCTCGGAATCACAAGGGTCCCCTATAAATTATTATTTCTCGGATTAGCACTTGTTCATTATATCGTTAGGTGATCCTTGGTATAGCAATATCCTCCTCTACTTATGAACCTAAAATTTCAACTCTCAATTGTCATGTGATGACCGATGGCATATTCGCCATCAAACACCATGCTACCTCTTTATAAGAGATGTTTGGTATCGTTGAGGCACTGACACCATTCTACATCGATGCCTTACATTAGAATAAGTTGAGCAAGTCTTCAATTATTTCCATAACGAGGCATGCAGTGTCCACCTTTTTGGGATGGCCACTACCCAAAAGATTCTCCATTCAAGTTATTTTTAGCCCACTCTTTCCGGCAACTACATCCAAGTAGTCAAATGATGCAAATGTTGCCAATGATTTTCCCATAAAGCTAGTTTAGCTCCTCCCTCTCCTTTACATTTCATCATCGTAGTAGGCCCCTGCAAAAGGGGAATCGATTTCATGACTTGCAATATTGATTTGAATGGAAAATGACATCCACCCAATGAATTTACCCATGGTATTGTAAGTGGCATTCACCCATGGTATTGTAATTAGCATCCACCCTTGATATTCATCCTCCCATGGTATTTATCAACCCATAGAATTTACTCATAGTATTGTAAGTGACATCCACCCATGGTATTCATTCACCCATGGTGTTTACCCACCCATGGAATTTGCCTGTGTTATTTTAACCAAAAAAGGCTATAAGTAACAATTCGCATTTTGTAAAAAGATAGATTGTCCACCACAATGTAGCCTTTACAATTATTATTTGTTTTGATAAAAAAAATTATTTGTGGTTTTATTATTGTGTGTTCTCCTATTTTCTTCTGGCATTTCAATTTTTCAGATCTTGGGGGCCTCCTCCCCAAAGATCCATTTCAATTTTTTAGATCTTAGGGGCCTCCCCCCAAGGTCAAAATTAGTGGTATCCGATTCAAATTATGGCTCCATGGGAATGAGGGTTTGATGCAAATTTCAGTTTCAATTTTTCGTAGCAATCTTCAACAAACTTCATGCACGTGCTATGACCTCCACAAAACACTTTCTTGGGCAAAGTGGGAAGAATTTGTTTTTCATTTTTTTGCAGGAATTTTTTGGGCGGTGAGTTTGCAGATCATATCTGAAATTTTTGGTGAAAAATCTACAAAAAAAATCACAGATCTGGATTCCTTGTGAAAAAATACCCAAATTCAAAAAAAAAGTCAGCCGAATCAGAGTTCGGATGAGGGAGATATCGATGATTTAAAATCAGCTATTTTTTCATAACTTTTGTGATGATGGATCAATTGTAGCGCGAATTTGATTTTTCATAGTGTCTAGATAGAGATTTAAAAAACATGAGAAGATGTAGAATGGTCATTACGTTTCCAAAAACAGGTTATAATAAAGATTCTGAGTTATATTGACAAAGTTATCTCCATTTTAAATATGGAGTACCATTCGGAGCGGGTTCCCTTTGGAGATGTGACCTCCCAACCCACTTTAGTAGGCACCTGCTTCACATTCATCAGTTTCAGCGTAACATCATCCAGCTTGGGTTCTTTGGAGATGTGCCTTGCCACCCCAGGCTATGTAGGCACCTGTTATTTCATCAACGATCAACATCATGGTTATGGGTCAACCGTACAAAATCCTTGTCATTGAAGTCCATTTGCTTGGCTGCATACTATTAGTATCAGAGTTGGTCACAAACATTACGTGGTATCTCTATCCTCAAATTTTCATTTTTCATGGTTATGGGTCATCCACAAACCCACACTCCATCGAAGTCCATTTGCTAGGCCACAAAATGTTAGTATCACAGTTGGTCACAAGCATTACAAGGTATCTCTATCCTCGGATCTTCGTTTGTCATGGTTATGGGTAATCAACAAACCCACACTTTATCAAAGTCCATTTGCTAGGCCACACATTGTCAGTATCATAGTTGGTCACAAGCTTTACAGGGTATCTCTATCCCCAGTTCTTCGTTCATCACGGTTATGGGTTAACCACAGAAAACCCTTCTCTTCAATGGCTCTTCATATTCAACAAAGGCTTCTCAGGAGGGAACTTCACGTAATGGGGACCATTGCTTCTTAAGGAGGGAGGAATGATCCGAATGGAAAATGGCATCCACCCATGGTATTCATCTTCCCATGGAATTTACCCATGGTATTGTAAGTGGCATTCACCCATGGTACTTTCCCATGGTATTGTAACTGGCATCCACCCTTGGTATTCATTCTCCCATGGTATTCATCCACCCATGAAATTTACCCATGGTATTGTAAGTAACATCCACCCATGGTATTCGTTCACCCATGGTATTTACCCACCCATTGAATTTTTCTGTGGTATTGTAACCAAAAAAGGTTATAAGTAACAAGTCGCATTTTGTAAAAAGACAGATTGTCCACCACAATGTAGCCTTTACAATTATTATATGTTTTAATAAAAAAGTTTCTTTGTGGTTTTATATTGTGTGTTCTCCTATTTTCTTCTAGAATTTCAATTTTTCAGATCTTGGGGGCCTCCTCCCTCAAGATCCATTTCAATTTTTTAGATCTTAGGGGCCTCCCCCCAAGATCTAGATCAAGTATGCCATCCCAAAATGGCCACAAGTACATAGTAGTTGTTGTCGACTATTTCACTAACTGGGCCAAAGCCATGCCCATTTTCAAAAACACTATTGATATGGTTGCTCTATTTTTCTTTAACCATGTTGTTGGACACCTAATTCTCTATGGGTTGGTGTAGAATGTGAACAACCATGAGAGTCCAAGAGACCTTGGGATGTGGAACCCAACGGTCACACCATGTACTATAAATGTATATCATTGTCAATAATAGATGTACTCTCATGTTTATCATTCATCTTCTGTTTCTGCCATGTATGTGTTTAACATGGTGTCAGAGCAGGCGTACTCCTGCCCTGCTCCAATTTGAGCCACTGGTATTGTGGCCTTTCTCTGCATGTCAGTTTTGTCTGTCAGAACTGCACCTAAGTGCTCTGTCATACCTCACTGTGCACATGTCCATAACGCTCCATTAATTTGTTGTCTGTTAGAAATTCGTTGCCTCTCCTTTGCATACTTGTCTCCTAGAAACACTTTCTTCTTTTAACTATCAACCCTGCGAAGTTGCATACAACCACATTTCACCGCCACATTGGTTGCATTATGAACCTGCTCTTTGTTCCACTATTTGAGCTCTACGATAATGTGCAAAGATACGGCCCAGTTATCTCAACTATTTCACAGCAACTGTCAAGGTTCACTTTTAACATGGTTAATGCATGAATTCCATTGAGGGCCGGTTCTATCAATAAATTATTGAGGAACCATTTCTTCTATGTGGTTCTTTGTTTTCAGAGCAACTCAGTGCCACAAGACACATGGAGGAGTAGAGCAAATGGAGCTGTAGTTGAGTCTGAGCTTTTAGGGGCTTCATTGGTGTGGAGTACTTGTTCCACCTCAAGTGCGCTTTGTGACTAAAATATTTCATCCAAATGTCCATTTCAAGACAGGAGAAATCTTGACATCTTAAAAATTGTCTGGAGCCCAACATGGAATCTGCAATCTATCTATCATGCAATAATTGCTTTAATGGCACATCCAGAACCTAATAGCCCCTTAAATTGTGACTGTGGAAACTTTCTGTGATCTGGTGATGATCGAGGGTATCAGTCAATGGCCAGAATGTATAGACGGTTAGCATCCACGGCTAACACGGGCAATCATTGAATTATAATTTGAGAATGGTACCTTGCTATCAACATAACTTGGGTGCAACCATGTAGGAGGATCGATCTGATTACCTCGAAGGAGAGTACATGATATATGAGGAGTCAAAGAGTTCGCGTAGCAAAAGGAAGTGGAGAATGTATGTGGGCAAGCCAGACCTGGGCATTTTTAGCGTGTTAGCTCTGACGCATTGCTAAAGCTTGTCAACGCTACATTTTCCATCTCTCACCATATACCACATTGCCATTACATTGAATCTCGCTCCATTTTCTAGTGGTTGCCTTGAGGACGATAAGGTTTCTAGAAAAGCAGTCTTTCTTCAAAATCTTTGTGATGAGCTGCATTTCGATCCATAGAAAGCTAGCGAAGTGCATGAAGACATATACAAGAAAAAACTCCAGCAATGTGTTGCTGATGGCAATTTAAGTCAAGAAGATGTAGCTGCATTACTGTGGTTGAGAATGCTTCTCTGAATTCCACAATAGATAGTTGATACTACACATGCAGATATCTATGGTTGTTTCTTTTAGAAGGTTGAGGATGTGTTTATTTATGAGCACAATAAGTGTTGTAGCAGTGTGGTAGTGAAGGAGGAAGAGTCATTCTTTTGTGCACCCAATTATCACTTGCGTCCTACAGTCCTAGATTTGTGTGTGCCTCTTGGATCGCCTTTTGTATGCATGAAGCCACCTATACATCATAGACCGAGTTGATTTCTTACACCTGTAGCATATTTTTTTGAGAGAAAGATGAGCTGTTCTCATCTCTGTCGCAGGCTAGTAGCCTATCAGTACAGATCTGCATTTCCTATTCCTGTAGCATCTTATTCTTAGAAGGGGACGAACTAATGTGATTCCTATAACAGCTTATTTGGAGTGCCAAGTTGGGTGCAAGCAGTCCTAGATCAACCCATTCAATCTTTGTCCATTGGGATAAATTACATATTCTCTGCATTATTATTGTAAAAGTTTGGTGTTGCTCTCTGTGTTGGTTTGAAAGATTGAAGGTTGTGAACTGAGTTTTATTTATTTTAGATTATTGTTGACGAATTGAGTTAACCTATTGAAGTTTAAAAATGACTCAAATTGGCAATTTATTAGAGATATTAAGAACTCTAATTATGTCAACTAATGAAAACACAATCAACATTAGCAAGGAAACTCTTTTTGACATTCAAATTTGCTTGCAACATACACAAGAGAAGATTGATTTTTTGCAGCTTGAATCTCAGCTTCAGCAAGATGAGTTACAATAGCATAAGCATCATGACATCCATCAGCAACTAATAAGTGGTCAAATCAGTAACATTGAGACAAACTCCCATCAGTAGCAAATCAGTAATGTTGATCTAGCACCCAATGAAGGAGCGGAATTGCATGCAGAAGCAGAAGTTTAGTTTGCATTTCCCAAGGCCATCATCAGACCTTGGGAAGAGTTTGCCCACAACAAGCATAGAATAGGTTTTGGATATGATAAGGAGGTGTCCTTTCATATTCTAGATTACTCACAGCCCATCCAGTTTTAGGGTGTTGTATTTCTTCTTGACAGTTCACCTTCACCTGTTCCATATTCTGCTCCTCTACCACAATAACAACAACAACAGATTGTTAAATGCCAACATTGTGACAGAGTTGGCCATGTGAAAGATCATTGTTTTGATCTTCATCCATGTAAGCACTATCACAAAACCAGTCATTCTTCAAACAGATGCTTCAGAAACAAACCTCCTACAAGAACAAAGATTCATCTTGGATGGATCACTTCTTGGCAATGGGATTCAACAACCAAGAAAATATTTCACTCATACAATAGGATTTGTTCACAAATATTGAATAGTCTTGCAGTTGAATTTTCTCCATCATCTCACCTTATATCTGACAGGGGGGGAAATGATGGTCATCTGCAAGCTTTAAATCCACATCAAGCAAGCCTTCAGTTGGTGATGCCTCTCCAAAGAACTAGGGACACTTCCTCTAGCAGAAGACTTCAACTTCTTGCCAGTTTTGGAAGAGTTATAGGAATTGCATTAAGCATTCCAGAGTTGTTGGTCATCCTTAAACCATCACAGGTTGAGACCTCCCTTTTCAGGTTGAAGTTATCCCTTTTATGTGGGGTGAGACCACCCTTTTCAGGTTGAAGTTCTCCCTTTTATGCGGGGTGAGACCTCCCTTTCATGGTTGAAGGTTTCCCTCTTCAAAACATCAGGAGAACTTCCTCTAGTAGAAGATATAAACTTCATGCCAGACTTGGAAGAGTTCTGGGAACTGCACTAAGCATTCTCATGTTGGTGGTCATCCTTAAACCACCCCCTTTATACCAAAATTTTAGATAGCACTTTTAGCCTAGTGCTGCCATGCATGTTTTTTGCACATTTAGTGTTACAACTCTCTTCTTGGACTCATACATACCCCTTTGAATTGGGGGGGGGGGGGGGGGGGGGGGGGGGGGGATTTTGGACGAACAAAATTTGTGGGGGGGGGGGGAGAGGGGAAAGTACAGGGGGGCAAGAAAGGCACGTGAGAGGAGGAAACCAATAGAAAGACCTACCATTATAAATGTATATCATTTTCAATAATAGATGTACTCTCATGTTTATCATTCATCTTCTATTGTTTCCATGTATGTGTTTAACACATGTCATCATGCATTTTGGCATCCCCAAGGAACTAATATCTAACCATGGCAAGCATTTCAAGAATGAGGTTTTCCAAAAACTATCTCAACTCAATGGGTTTACTCATGAGTTTTATTCCCCATACTACCCCCAGTCCAATGGTCAGGTAGAAGTTGTAAACGAAGTCGTCAAAACAATGTTGAAGCATACGGTGAACAAGCATAAGACTAATTGGTGCCACATGATCTACTTTTCCTTATGGGCATGCTGCACATTGATCAAAATGTCCACTAGATTTACTCCATTCCACTTGGTGTATATGCTCGAAGCAGTACTCCTTATCAAGTGTGAGATCCCTACCATACGCACCCCCATCAAGATTCTCCTAGACACTTCTTCCTTGGAGCAAAGGCTCATACAATTGGAACATGTTGAAATTTTTTGGCAATAACCTCTCCAACATAATGAATCCAACAAGAAACAAACCAAAGCCTCCTTTGACCACCATGCCACCCCTCACTCATTTAACAAGGAGGATTTAGTAATTCAGTACAACGTTGCTAATGAGGCTTTGGGACCAGGAAAGTTTGACACATTGTAGAAGGGGCCATGCATTGTTAATCATTTCCTTTCAAAGGGTATGTATATGTTAGCAGTGCCTGGTGGGACATATCTCAAAGACCCCGTCAACGAGTTCTACCTCAAGAAATTCCACCACTAACCACAAGATTTTCCCTCCCACTTAATGATGTTGGTATATAACATGATTTAATTTATGATCGCCTCATCGTTAATGTGCTCTAAAATTTACCCTTATCATGTGTCATAGATAGATCATCCACCATCTTACTACCATGGGTTCGCTAATGGTGCTTCTCGATGCTCACTGGACCTTGCTGCAAAACTTGGGCCATTTACTCTCCTGATTAAATTATTCTCCATCAGAATGGTGTCTGCATCAGGTCAGCCACTAACAATCAATTCGAATAAGATGATGTCCTAGGTCATTTGGTTGATGCCTCCCATTTAGGTATCTGTAATTTGCATGTGTTCCTTGATTCCCAACTTGTCATATTGCAATTGAATCAAACACTCCATGTTCATAACCCTTGCATGTTTTGTAAATATCTGCATGCATAATTGTTAGCACGTGGTTTTGATCATATCACATTTTCACACATACCAAGGCATTAAAATCATGTTTTTGACTGCATAACTAATCAAATCCTCGGGTAGCAAGTGTTACATATAAGACATCATAAAGACACATAAAGCATAATAAGCATGATCCATCATATAATAATAAACATGATGCATTGCATCATAAAAATGCATCAAACATCACATAATACATCATAAGCATCACATTATGCACCATAAGAGCCGCAAAAATATATATCTCATGTATATAAAAAATAGTTTATGTACATCAGTTGGCCATCGCTAGAAAAAATATATTGTCTACAAAAGAGGGGAGCATCCTCATAATGGGTGCTTCCCTTGGTATAATACATTAACATCTAAGGTTGGGCATCATCGCCTCCCACACCACCTGATGGAAACCCTCCTACATCCCCCTATCCTAGAGCCAAAATAGGTCATGTTGTTGCCACTGCAACTGCTACTCGTTGTAGAAGTGGACGTCACTCTTTGTTCTCTATCATCATCCTTTCAATGACATCCTCCTCGGTCATGGCCCAACCAACCTCTAGTAATCCTAGCATGAGGTCATTTAACCACCTTTGTGTATCCATCTCCCACCCTTGGGCTGCTCTTTCCCTTTGCTCTGCATCCCTCACGTGACACTGCAGCCGCCATATATCATCCTAGAGACCTGTTACATCTCCCACCTCATGGAGACCACCTATCTCAAGGCCTAATCTCTAAATTGGTCCGTCCTCCATGACTCCCTCCTAGGGCCATCGTTGTCCTACCTCAATAGTATTCTCCTGAGGTCATCTCTACCATCCCTCTGCAAGTCCTACCATCCCCCCCTGAGGGTGCCCAGGAGGATTCACATCTTCAAGAAAAATGTCAAAAATCACTACAATATACATCATAAACATATAAACACATAACTACATATATAAAAAAGCATATACACACATAGCTGTTGGGCCCCAAGTGTCACCTGGGGGCAACCCCATATCAGGATCACCCTTGAAGTTCCCCCCGGTGTACAAGTACTCTAGGATCAACTAAGGGTTGGATTAGAACCAACCCTTAGTTGTATGTGTCCACTAGAACCCACCCCCTAATCTGTGGCTCTCTAGGGGATGTCGAGTCCACACATATGATAGGATGAAGTAGGATCACTCACTCATATAGGAAGCTATATACAATGTTGTCATACCTAAAAGCACACAACTCATGTCACGTCACTTGTGTCAACTAAGTGGTCACTCCATGATGTACCACTCTCGCCTAATTAAAGAATGCATCAGCTCGCAAGCACTCTAGAACTCCAATCATGACCCCTATAATGTGATGAGGGGTGAAGGCCCCAAAATTCATATGATCATAGTTGTCATTGCTCAAGTAGCCATGTCATGAATGTACTTGATCCTGATGCCCCTTGCATCATATGGATCTAAGCCGCACCACTAATCAATCCAGTTGGCCAATTGGATCTCGTTGCAAGAGGGACGCTCTGCCGATAGTACCTACCCCAGAGGCACCAACCTTGTCACAAAACAAATATCAAACTTTGTCGATATGGGGAGGTCAGATCCTCTGATATCAAATACCTGGCGGTTCAGATGTCATCACCTAATTACAAATCGCAGGAACTCCTCATGCGATCACAACAAGGGGTTCTGAAAGAACTTTAGTAATCCACATTCAACTAGTCTCGCATGGGCCTCGGCATTAGCTACCACAACATCTCGTGCATCCCCCAATCCCACTCCCTCCATAACACCATCATGTGAATACAGTTTTCACCTAGTCAATAAAAAAAACAACAATTTTTTTTTTTTAGCGACCCTTGCAACTATTCCTCCAATAGTCGCACGCACCCTCGTGATTATTCCACCCACAGTCGCGAGGGATCGTGCACTTGTATTCTTGACTGTAATGACTAATCTTGCAACTATCACCTTCTAACCCACGAGGCCCATCCAAAGGGGTTCATGCCTATTTTTCACACAGTCATGATACTGTTGCAATTATATCACTTGTAGTTACTATATTATCATGACTGCATCACCCTAACCTATGACACACCACACGACTGTGAAATAGTCACTCGTGACATCTTGGGCATTTTTACCTAAAAGTTCCATATAGGCCACCCTTATATGATCTATCTAACCTATTCTACTATGATGGAGGGGGTTTCATGATGGCTTACTTGGCTTTCCTTGCACGTTGAAAGGTTACTCCTACTGAACACAAACTTAGGTACAAAATCTGGGGCCCACATTGACTGCCATGTCAGCAAAGTATAAATGAGGTTCCAAATCGTATGTGGCATTGGGATCAGTGCAATCCCATTTTCACGGTGGTACTCTCCTTTTCGTTCAACAAAAAATTGCATTTTGGGACCTTTTCACACCTAGAGCACTTGTCAAGTATGCCTTCCTGTCTTTTTGGTTACATTTTCTTCAATATTCTCAGTATACATATTATTTTATGAAAATTATTTCACTTGGGGTTATGGTTTCGAAGCTACAAGTCATTTACAGCTTCCATGCAAAACTGGGACCTCTTATGCACCAATTGGTAGTTAAGGTACCATTATTTACCAGCATGATATGTTTCCTTCAATAATTTGCATATCCCCACATCATTTCTCTTAATTTAACCATATGGTCCACCATCTCAACCATGTTTACGTCACCTTCCACTTGCGCCTGGTAAATGTTCATATTGGTCAATGGAGCTTTCATCCACATGGATTATCTCATTCAATAGTTCCCATTGCACTATCAGTATCCATGGCCATTTTCTCCAACCTGGGAGTCATTCATCTGCATAAATTTGAAGATAAGCTTCATTTTTATTCTTCAACTTCTTACTTACCACCTCTTCCCGGGCCACCATTATTTTCAGATCATCATGAATGTGCCACTGCATTTTGCACTTTCTCTACCATCCCCCCCATCGTAGTAGACCATTTGCATTAAAAAATATGTTTCATTCACCTCACATCGAGACCAATCAATGGGGCCCCCACCGTTTGTAGATAACCACCTGCCTCATGGAACATGCCACCATACTCTTGGGCCACCCATCTCCATGTTTGTAATCCAAAACCACATTTAAAATTCTTTTGGAAAGTGTACAAAGATTCTTTTGGAAAAGGTCTCTAACTCATCTTATTGTGTCTTCTACCCCACTGCAGTACCTAGTCGCCCTTGGTTGGAGCTTGAATTTTACTCACCTCATACCCACATCATGAAGCACCATTTTTTCATTCATCCACCCTCACAGTCATAACGTGCA
>Ga0115842_100618_pt2 | contig 14024 bp, 8 predicted proteins | sample InSIn2SAF170_2_FD_83856 | JGI IMG/M metagenome (GOLD analysis project Ga0115842, IMG submission 83856)
GGACTTTGTACGCGCGATGCTTGTCCTTAATTTAGCCGCCGCTTCCGAGCTCTCGTTGTGGATTAAGAGCTTGAACAAAGAGGAGACACAAGAATTTGAACGTTATAGGCGTGGGTTTGTCCTCGAACTACGCCACATTCACCTTCACTGGAAGCTTCTCCCCTACCTCGCTTGGCTGGGGTGTTCTCAATAACCTGCATGATTAGCTCAATCTAGAGGAATAGCAGGTTTGAAAGGGTAAAAATTGCTCTTTGCGTACGTTTGGTGGTCTATAGAATGTAGATCTGATGGATTAGTTTCCTCTCGTTTTGAGAGGCGTATTCCACAGGCGTCAAAGTGCGTTAATCGGATATTGGTTTGACGCTTAGGCGGGCACTCTTGTCATCCTTACTTTTGGTAAGGAAGAACCCCTGCTGAATCGCAGATGTATTTGGTGTTAAGACACACAGCCGGGTCCCTTTCCCTGGTAGGTCCGATTGGATGAATATCTCGTGCCGAGGTATGAAACTACTAGGGGATATCTCACTACGGTGGAAAAGGCTGCTATAGTTCGAGAACGCGGAGGTGATGAGCCGGAAAGTTCCACACAAGTAGTTGTTAAGGCAGTATCAGTGGTACAGCGAACCACTCATTCAATCTACTGTGAGTTGCGGAGTTTACCTTGTTCGCTCAAGTACCTGAGGGCAGTCGTCTTAAAAGAGATGGCGTACTCTCCGGCTTGGGTATGGAGAGCTAATGTGGTAAAGGGAAAGCAGTGAATCGACCCTTTAGTCTAGTATCGGTGGTAGGGTTGACTTGCCTTCTTATGCTTATTGGTCTTAAGTTGGTAAACAGTGATTTTAAGGGTCCCAGTTTATAGGCATTAAGGCAATAGGCACTAGCGGGTCCTGTTCACTTTTAGTAGTAAGGAAGCCAGTGGGGTAGGCGCTGTCAAGCGTGCAACCTTACTAATAAAGGGGCTTTTGTCTTTTCCGTTAGTCTAATACTGCGACTTGACTTCTCTTAAACGAGCTATTCTTTAGGAGCTGTTTCTTAAATGGGGGCATGTAGCTGGTCTTAAGGAAAGGGCTTCTTATGGGTGGCTTCCGGAGTGAACGGAGTGAAAACTAGCTAAAGAGAGCCTTGCCTTTTGTGGGCCCGAGCTTAGTGAACGAAGCGAATGAAGTGAACAAAGCGAGGAGGAGGGAGGACTCAACATTAGCCCTAGTAGTAGTAAATTAGTTTCTCATTCTTTTGTGAAACTAAAATAGAACTCTTTAATGAGGAAAGCGAGTTAGCTGGTACGTGCGGACCAAGAAAGAAGAGAGGAGGGTTCACCACCAGTCAAGAAAGGACTCGATAAGTTGAATAAAAGGATCTCAGGTAAGTTGGCCGGGCAAGACAGGAAGGAGAGACCTATGCTCTCTTTGGCTTGTGGTTCACGGGGAGAAAGGAAGGGACACCGAAGGTTCTACTCTAAATGGGAGTGATAGACGAGTTCGATTGAGAATATCTGTTGAACTTATTCTACGTGAGTGAAGTCTTGGGATCTAAGGCTAAAATGCCAGTAAGTTGAGGACTCTGACCTGGGAGCGTTGCCGTACGTATCCCTTCTAGAGTTGGATACCTAGAGTGACTATTGAGTGAAGTATATCCAGTTGTTGGTTCGGAAAGAGGTTCACGGGTTTTAGTTAGCGACCTCTGAGCTAGAGGCCTATTAGTTCGAAGGGTAGCGAGTCCTCCGCCGTCACTTAGGTCATCTGATAAGAAGGAGACTAGCCGCTACACTAATCCCAGAGTCCGATATCCATCTTCAGCTTCGGAGGTGAATGTTATTCTAAATAAGAGATGCCTAAAGTCCAGTAGCATGACTCAAGGAGCATCTTCTTTTAAAGCTCAGTCAACCTTTATTTCATAGAATTTCTATGGGAAGAACGAGAGGGGTACTGATCACTATCCGAATCTGCTACTGAATAAGACTCTTCAAGATTGATCTTGGGTTAGAGTTAGCTAGACTCTGGGATAAATAGACTTTCCTTCTCTATACGTACAGCCTCTCTGTCCTAGACGACGGGGCCTCGAATCAGTTTACCCTTACTATACTATGCCACCCAATAGGGAAAGCGCAGAACTCTTAACGAAAGAAGAATAGGCAGGCCAAGAGAGAGGGACGGGACCCCGCTTAACAGACCTTCGAACGAAGAAAAGAAAGCATTAGTGTCCAAAACCGAATAAAAGAAAGGTGGATGCGAGTTAACCAATGAGTTAGGAGGAAGGGAATGGATACATTGGCAGTCTTCTGATGGGAAAGATTAGAAGGGTTTGGACAGGATTTGAACCCTTAGTTACCGTACAGCATTCACTGGAATTACACTTACTTCATTTAGATGCTAGATACCGCGTATGAACTATTGTTATCGCTGAGCCTTTACTACTTTACTATATGATTCATAAACTTGAATCCACTGCCTAGGAATAGACCTATTTGCCTTTCACATCAATTCCGCTACTCACTTTCTTTCTATTTACCAACCGGAATACCTAGACCTTTAGACCTAGACCACCTTAATGAATCTTAATGAATCGCTTAGGAAGTAGGTACATACTGCTGAGATCTTCTCTTATAACGGATGGATGGTCGGTTGAATCTTCGCGCTTTCCTTTTTATATGAAGTAGGTAGGTCTATAAAAAAAGGTCAATACAAAAGTTCGAAGTGCTTACTCACCCTACTAATATAAAGCAAGTGTTGTGGTTGTTGAACGCCCGTCCATCCAACAAGGCTCTCTCTCTAATTGACTATCATTCCATTTATTCAACCGTGTATAATAAGTTCTGGCTTACGTTCCTCAATTCGGCAGTTCCCACCCAGGATCTCTGCCTAAAGTTTCTGGAATAGAATGAATCCGGCAGTTCAGTTCAACGATCTCAGCTGAAGTTCCCAGGATATCCGCCATCTCACTTCTCTACGGCCAGTGCCATCTAATCACTCCCCACCGAGCAGAGCAGTGTTTCTTCCCGTATTAGGATGGGAGGCAAGAAAGCAACATAGAGTTTGATTCCCATGCGACCGACCTTAGCAACATAGAGTTGAGTTGGATGGCTAGTGAGATGGGTTAGCATCTGAGGGTAGGAGATGGGTGAAATAATAGCTAGTTGTTGACTTCCTTCCATCCAGTTCTTAGAAGAGAAGCAGGACAGGAAACAAAGAAGGTGAGAGGAGAGGTATCCAGTTAGTTAGGCCAACCGAGGGTGAAGGATGGCTATAGTTTACACCCCCAGGATGGAGTAGCCCCCTGGATAACTACAAGTCTTGCCCTCACCCACGGTCGGACAGCAGAAGCCCCCTAACCCTCACCCCCGATGGACAGTCTCTAGTCTAACCGGCGGAGATGACTGATGCTCTTCGTTCTATCGCGTTTCGCATGTTCCGCTGGCTATCCGGGTTCGACGATTGAAACCCACTGTAGGGACTCAGCCGAGCCCGAGCCTTCGAATAGGTAGTCTAGCTTCCGAACTGCCTTCCTTCCGGAGAACTGGTAGAACATCCTAACCCTTCCATTAGAACTCGTTACTTCACTTCATGCTGGTTGGAGGAGTTGTCAACTCGTTACTGGACTACCGAGCTAATGTTAGCTAACCGGTTGAACTCCTTTCGATAGACTCCCACCCCGCACCACCGGTTGAACTAGTGGTACGAGATGGGTATCGACTAGCTATTAGTTTCTGACTGTCCCCTGGATGGAAATGAACGAGGGAGGATCCGGGAGGGCCAACAATGCTTCTCCGGGCCAACAATGCTTCGGCTATCCGGCAATCACTTTCTTTGTTGAACTATAGGTAGGACGGCTCCCCCGGGTAGTCTCGTTGAAAAGACATCCGGATGGGAGTTGCCAGCCCTCACCTTCATGTTAGGCCAGCCAGAACCCACCTTCGTCGTTGAGGCACCCACCTTCGTCGTTGGATAGAGCAAGCATTCCTCCCAGCTTGAGTTACATATAAAGAAAGTCTTATCATCTATAATTGTATACCTTCCTTCCGACCTTCCTTCCGAATGAAAGCATGCTCCTTCACCGGGGTTCGTCCCTATTGGATGGTCCCTATAGCCGGAGGATTCTACCGGTGATGCTAACCGGGGGTTCAGGATGGCTCCTACCTAGGCTCCTCACCCACGCTCTTAGGCCTGGGACTGAGACTGATTGAATGGAAACGAGCTATAGGGTTCATCTAAGCCTCACCACTCATTAGGCCAGCGCCTAACTCAAACTTATTAGGCCAGTAGAATAGAACCATCCAGTAGAAGAGACCTGTTCCTGGTCCTGATCCTTATCTTGAGGGAGTATAGTGGAGTTATGTCTTTCATTCACGAAGGAAGGGATAACCTTGTATTCTCCAGGGCTAGGACTGCACCCACCCATATTCGTGTATCATCGAGCGAGGGCCGTGAGAGGAAGGAGTTGTTGCGTTGCTGCGAAGAGAAGAGTTGGTTCGTTAGCAGGTGCATGCATGGATAGTGGGAGATACCATCTCTGCATTGGGAAGTGAGGGTAAGGTCTTCCTAACCGACTTTCCCCCTATCCTATCGGGATCGATCAATGAGCCGGGAACAACTACTTCGATGAAAGTAAAGGGCGGCCCCGTAGAGATCGATAAAGGGTATAGATAAAGCAAGCAAGCAAGTTGGGGGCACTATGTATAATCTAGATCAAGTTGTTCATTCGGAAGGCACTCACTAAAGATATCTTAGTTATGCAAGCAAGCCACTCACTCTATTATATATGAGTCAATCATAGAATATGAATCATAACTCACCAGTCATCCCATGTTCTTTTGGAACTAACTCCCCATTAAGTAATAAAGATGAGCGTGAGCCACCACCCTACTATATATAGTATGAAACTGGGGTGGGTTGCGTACTGGTAAAAAGAGATTAGGTTCGGGTATTCCCTTGCACTCGGAAGCGCAAGACCCTCCGGACCTTCCTTATTTCTTTTTCCCCTCAAAAAGCTAGAAGGGTGGGTTATCCTTGCCCCCGGAGGGACAAGCGGCTTCGCACCTTACCTTTCGCCTTTCCCTTAGTTGATTCGTTTAAGGAAATCAATCCCTTGCCCTCAGAAGCGCAAGCCCTCCGGACCTTAGATATATGTTCCGACGATAGAAATAGAACCGGCCCTATACCACGAACTGACTTATTCCCTTAGGAGGATATGAGGTACTGCTATTAAAAACCCTTCTCTTATCAGGACGGGATGAACCAATGAACGGTGGTGTGGTGGGATCGTCGGAACTGCCAGATTGAGGAACTAAAGCCAGAACTTCAGAAACATGAATGGAGGAGAATTGTCAATTAGAGAAGAGAGAGCCTTGTTTGACGGGTGGACATACCGCATTCACCAGCCTTACCATTACACTTGATAAATGATTATGGGTACCACCTATTACCTATTGGTTCCAGCCGAGCCTTGACGATACGATTCATCAATTAGAACCCACTCCATCGCCAGGAATAGACAGACCTACCCGCCTTTCATTTGTCCCTGCTACCTACCCACCAATAGACTCTTACCCAACCTTACTTCTCACCTATCGCTTAAGCCAGGAAGACGAGGGTCAGCACTAGGATATTCACCCTTTACCCCTATGACCCCTGATGACTTCTTCTGGGTAGGGTACACTCTTACCTTATGAGTATATGACCTTTTGTTCTCGCCAAGGAGCCCCAATATGATTCATCAATTAGAACCCACTGCATTGCTAGGAATGATTAGAACCACCTGCCTTTCTTTTCATGCCTCCACCTTCTAGTTAACCACCTGAAGATAGAACTAGACCTGCTTATCCCTAGACCACTTGGATTAATGAAGCGCTTAGGAGGTAGGTACTGCTTAGACCTTCGATTATTGGGTCGGGATTAGATCGGCCAACCTTCCCTTAATTAATGCCTTCACCCTAGGAGAGAGAGTGTGGTATCCCCTTAACCATGGCTTGCAATTATGGTCTATCAGAGCAACCTCTGAGATGATGGGGACGAGCTTCATATTATAGGAGATTCTGTCCAGCCAGGATATGCTTCGTTTATCACGCGTGCAGGAATCTTAGGAAGGAGGTCTGGGGCATCTATTAGATTATACCTTCGACTGGTATCAGGACGGGATCAACAACCTCATCCTTACCTTGCTACTGCCTGAAACCTAGGAGAGGGAGTCTTGACTTACCAACCCATTAAGTAATAATAACAGTGGAGTGGTGGAGGAGCAGAGCGCTTAGTTTACCTTGCCCCCGGAGGGACAAGCGGCTTCGCACCTTGTTAATCCAGCAGCAGATGATCTATGAAAAAAGCTTGCATCGTTTATAACATGATTCACTTTGATTACTTTGAGGTGCCAGTTCCAGCTTTCCTGCCATCACTTCGACCAGCATTTCCGCTAGCAGCATATCCTGTTCCAGATTCGTCAGTTGTGGATTCATAGCGAGTAGATTCACCAGCATCTAAGGCGTATAAGGCAGCAGGAGGAAAGGCATAGGCCGTTAGAAGGGGCAACAAACAGGGGCAGGCACTAAAACAGATACTAAAATGGTACTATATCCAAACGAGGATAAGGTGAACGATGGCTAGAAGGCAGTTAGCTAGTGTCCAGACCTAGGTGGCTTGTCCTTTTGGTCCAATGTGGCTGGGGCAAGGTTTCGTGTATGCCAGAGATCAATATGTGGAAAAAGAAGGGGCGTGAAGCTTAGCATAGGTAGGGGCTTTAGCCCGATTAGTGCGGCTCGGGGCGTATCGAAGTAACCAGGACAGATGGTTTTCACCTGATTAAGATTGCGCTCCCATCCCAACCCAAGACAAAGCTCCAGTACTCTAGGCAAGAATAGCTATAAATCCACCCATGCTATACATCGATATATGTCTCTCTAGCTAGATAGTCGGGCGGGATGTAGTACCTGAACCACAAGACCTGCTAACATCGGGTGAGTGACTCCAGCTCTCCAGACGCTTCTTGGGGGTGTTTATAGTAGTGAAGGTGTGGCCAGAAACAGAAACTTAGAGTGGTTTAGGGTGTTTGGCTTAGGCCATCTCACCCCCGGTAAGCTTGTTAGATATTTATCAAACCCCAATTAAGGTTTTGTCTTTTCGTCATTCTTGATAGGTTAGGCATATATCGATACATAGATATCGGGATGAAGGGAATTTCAATGGGAGTGGATCCAGCCTTTCACCTTCAGCCATGGGCCTAAAGCCATGAGCCTTTCACCTTAAGCTCACCATAAGCCTTAAGCCTTCCACCTCCAACCTTCCACCCCCAACAGCCAACCAAGCCCAATAGCCCCTAACGCTGGGAAGAAGAAGGGAAGAGAATACCTCTCCTTTGTCGAGAGTTCGGCAGGCTCACCCTCACACCAAGAGAAAGTGACTAATGCTAGTTATATATGAGTCACCTGTTGAGCATCATACGCCATTCATAGCCCATAAGCACCAGTCAGAGCCACTCATAGCCTGTTCTCATTGATGATAGCCGGTAGTCGCTTGAAAGTCATAGCCGATAGATGGATGGTCATAGACATATGGGGGCATACAATAGCCGATCATTTACAGATGGCATTGCCAGGAGTCATTGCTGATAGACGATAGCCAGTTCTCATTGCCGAGAGACAATCATAGACAGGAGGTGGTTGCCACGCCATAGGCAGTCTCATTGCCATAGGGTGGGTCAGCCAATTGCCGATAGCCTCTAGTCATTGCTTTCAGGTCATTGCCAATAGAAAAAGGAGTTCCCCATATTCCTGCACGAAACTTACCGCTACGGAACACACGTTCCTACATCGACTGGATGCAATGTCGATGCGTTACATACGATGATTCACAATTCGACGATTATATGCCATTCATAGCCCATAAGCACAGTCATAGCCAGTTATAGCTAGTAGTCAGAGCTGTAGCCAGTAGTCATAGCCAGTCATAGCCGATCATAGTCGATCATAGCTGCTGATAATAGCTGCCGATCATTGCTACTAGTACTTTCCAGTCATAGCTCTAGTCATTGCCAGTATCATTGACACTAGGTCATTGGTCATAGCAGCTAGTCAGTGCCAGTATCATTTAAGCCTTAAGGTCTTCGACAGTCTCATTGATTGCTGGAAGCTCTAGTCATTGCCAGTAGTCATAGACAGTCATAGCTGTGCCGATCAAAGAAGTCGATCATAGCCAGGAAAGAGGCCTAGCCATAAGGTCTAGCCAGTCGTAGCAGGAGCCTTAAGGTCATTGCTAGAAGCTCCGTGATAGAAGCTCTAGTCTTTGCTTTATACTTTCAGTGCTACAAGCTATAGGAATTGCCAATCATACCAGTCGCCGGGCTGGGACACTCCGCTTGGCTACTCTCTACTTGGCCACTATACTTGGATGGGCTACTCTACTCGGATCGGATTGGATCAGGGGATGGAGAGATCTTTATCGATGAAATTGATTCATTGCCAACAGAGACAGAGCGGGGTGGACTACGGATGGTTCGAAACTGACCCGGCACGGGATGGCACGGCACACGGATGGTACAGTCACGGTACAGCACTAGAGATTAACTACACCTGGGTCTCCAATAAATAGCCCCCATGCCAACCGGTTTAGACAGCCCATATAGGGACACAAACAAGCAGGGTTCACGTTGACAACACTGCGAGGATGTGAGTGCACCGATTAGGAGTGAGTTATTGGATTGATGGCCTACATCTACCGGAATGGGTTTTCCACTGGACGGATCGATACAGACCCAAGAGTGTGGTGCAACAATTACCCTTAAAACCAATACTCCCTGGCATGACGTGTTCCCACCGGACGGACCTGGACCCCACACAAGAAAGGTCACCAATGGATAAATAGCGATAGATCCATAGAATGAAGTTCAATTCCGTTCAAGCCATGAAATACAGACGTTCAGTTAAGGAAGTCTTCACTATCAGAGAAAAGGCCTAGCGAAAGCGTCGGAACTTTACCTCCAAAGGCGGCCAGAACTCTAAGCCAGCCAGTAACTACCAGTAAACCACGATCATAGTGCCTGTTGGGTTGTAAGTAAGTCGGGTCCTAATTGGTTACGGTACGGCGGTTGGTCAGAAAGTGGTTCGAAGCAGAAAAGAGAAAAGTTTGAAGGAAGGTGAAATAAAGGAAAGCAAGGTCCCGGAGGGGCTTGCGCTTCCTAGTGCAAGGGAGAGTCGAAGAAGCCTAAGAGAGGTATTCGAATGTTCCCAGCTATAAAGACTAGCAAGACTAGTTAGTCCCATCCATTTACCATTAATTCCCGCGATCCCAGTTAGTGAAAGAAAATGGTAGCTAATTGATTTATAGGGGGAAAAGGCTTCACTGTTCAAGCCGGTAGGTAGGAAAGAAGAAAGAAGCAGCTAGGAAGCATCGAACAATAGGTTGAAACACTGAAAAAGCCCCTAAAAAAGTGATGGAAGGAAGGGTGGCTTTTGGTTTGGAAGGTCCAAAGGCTCACAGAAAGGGGACATGAGTCAGATCGGATGGCTATGTTCTTCTTCTTAGGTCGACGAATAGGTCCGACCGATGGGGATATCCCCCACCACTGCCATTTCTTCGAAGTGTCCCTTGTCTTAAAGTAACCCCGACGAGCTGTACCGGGGGGACGGGACTATAGAGCCGCTCTCCCGTCCCAGGAGCATGAGCCGGCTCGCCAGCCCGATAACAGGATACATCTGACGAGAAAGCCCCATTTGTTGCCCAACCAGGAAGTATTTGGTGGGCGCGACACTTGGCGGGGGCCATTCATCTTGCCCTTCTGCCCCCTCGACCTCGTAACCTCGGCCGAGCCCCTAACGGGCCTTATGTCGGGTTCGTTTTGATTTGATGTGATCGAACCTTTTTCGATGCGGGAGCCATTGAAACTCGAAAGCATCGTGATAAAAAGAGAATTCTCTTTCGGAGAATCCATTCATTCATTATATATGTAATTACGGTCATGATCGAATTCATGACGATATCCCTGCCTGAATGAGATAGGTAATTACGCTTTAGCAGATCATGCATATATTATATATGTCATTATGCAATTATGGTTATTTCATTCTGAAATGCATATATTATATATGTAATTACGGTCATGATCGATTCGGATTCGATGTCATAGTCATACTCACGGATGATGAAATCTGACCTGAGATGAAGAGAGATCGGTTTCTTTTCAATTTCGATGTATATCATGACATATGATGCGGTTAGTTTCATTCGGAATATGCCTTTTTTACGTGAAATTGGGGTCATTTTGATGCGCAAGCAGGCTCGACCACTATTTACCCACCCACCCCAATCCCCGAGGCCCCCCCCCACCCAATAAGTAAATTGAATGGAATTTATGACCTTTTTTTATGGCATTTTCAAGTAGTTTTATGGCATTTTCAAGTAGTTTTGGGGCCACTTTCACTCGGGAAATGGCATATTATATTATATATGTTGCGGTAGTTTTCCGTCATTTCATTCCATACCTTTAGCTAAACCTCCCTAATTAAGCTACTCATTAAGGGAAGATAAGAAGGGTTTCCCTCATCCTCATACATTCAGCTTATCTCAGAAAGTAGGGTAGGAAAGGTAGATTCATCCCCCCTAATCCTCATACTTATTAAGCTACTCTAATAAGGTTTCTCTAATAAGCTAGATAGTAGGAAGATTCTTCAGCTTAGAGGGTAGGGAAGAGAAGCTTCTACCTCATCTACCTCATACATTAAGGAAGAAGCTTAGAAGGAAGACTCTATCACTCACATAACAAAGCCATAAAGCCAGCCAGTCATAGCTGTTCCCGAACCTAGCGTTTCGTACCGATCTTCTCGGCTTTACTAGCCACACCATACTTTACTGACTTTATGTTTCCGAACCTAGCTGTTCCTGAACCTAGCGTTAGTTTTTGAGTGTGAGCGTGTGAGTGAAGGTCCCGGAGGGGCTTGCGCTTCCTAGTGCAAGGAAGGCAACTTATTGAATATCAAGGTTAGGCCAGGTGTGGGAAAGAGTAGGAACGATAGAAACGATATGTTCAATTATGATTAGATTAGGGAAAGTAAGCACTATTCACCTGTTGCTTATAAGTGGTAGTATTGAGCTCGGCAATGACGACTGGCTAAGATACTAGGGAGTATGACTGGGTACTAAGACTAGGGAGTATGACTAGCGGCTATCGACAATGGGAAAAGACAAGTACTCGGGTATCGAAACCTTCATTCAACGACTAGCGACTATCAGCACCTTCGGGCAGCTCTGATTGGCTATGATCGACTGGCACGTACTAATTGGCACACACGGACTATTGGTCACGGACTATGGGTACGGACAACTGGGCACGGGGACAACTTGGCATGGACTAGCACGTACTCTTGGGCACTATGGGAAGGTGAAAAGAGCAAGCAATGTCCTGACTCATACTTGGTCCTGACTCCCTGGGTTTTGACTCTGGTCCTGACAACCCCCACTGTAAAGCCCGGTAGAAGCCCATACCTCACTGGATAAGCAATTGGTCGTGATTTCTCCTCCTCACCTAACCGGACCGTACCAGCCCATACCTAACTGAACCGGTATCAGGCCAGATAGTACGAGCCGTGAAAGCCCTTACAATACAAGATTGTATATCTATCCACTATCCATAAGCGGGGTTGATTGTTAGGGTATGTAGTAGCTAGCTAGGTTGGCTGGTTGGTTGAGTGGAATCAGTTCAGGTAGGTAGGTTCGTTTGCTTGCACTAGCTCTGGTTTCTGGGACTAGCTATTGGTGGTACGAGTGGTAGGAGACGATACAATAGCTAAGCATGATTGGCTGGTGCTCCTGCTTGCTTGGTTGGTTCAATCAATCTCTGTATGCCGGTAAGGTTGCTTGCTTGCTTGTAGGTTAGAGAGCTCTCGAGAATAGCTATTGGTGAGAGCAGCTAGCGATAGAAGCATTAGTTAGCGTGAAGCAATGGATGATTACCAGCCTAACGCTTAGGTTGTTTACCAGCCCACCAATGCCCACACTATAAATCTTACGCTGTCTAGAGTGACCAGCCTTATAAGCCTTATCAGCCATAGAGTGACCAGTCTTACCAGCCATAGAGTGACCAGTCTTACCAGCCATAGAGTGACCAGTCTTACCAGCCATAGAGTGACCAGTCTTACCAGCCATAGAGTGACCAGCTGATGAAACGAACAGAGCTCTAAGCCTACCTACAGCCAGCCTACCTACAGCCAGCCCGCCTACAGCATATAAAGTCAGGACCCCATTGTGCACCTACCTTTCTCTTTGTTGTCTCAGAGACAACTCGGCTAAAGAATCAATTTATAGCCCTAGCCCTCTAATTCCGCCCTAGCCTTAGGCTGTTGGAAGGTCGCGTTTCGTTCTTCTCCGCCCTAACTTCGGCATGGCAACCCAGCCAAAGCGCCCGGGCAGTTGGTAAGGCAGCACTGGCAGTACTCGGCTCAGCTGCCGAAGAAGACTTCTATAAGGAGGTCACACTTATTCGCTTAGAAAGACTCTTTTTCACCCGTCAACCCTCCATTTACCCTCTTCAACCCTTAGCGAATCAAAGTCAACCCTCAGCTAAGCTAAGGCAACCTTAAGGAACCCTCTCTTCAACCCTCTATACCGGCCGGCTTACCGGTCCTGATCTTCGGTAAGGTCCTGAAAGACTCTTTCTTCCCCTCAATGCTCCACTGCACCGCGGCAGACAAAGCCTGCAAAATGGACCTTCCCGCAGATACCTTTCCTCCTCTGCATCCACACCATGTATAGTGGAAGTTGAACCATTTGCAGTTTCTCCTGTTCCAGCTCCCCTCAGTATTGTTCTGGCATTCACTATATGCTCTTAGTCAAGCTTTGGCATACCCTGATATTCTACTAAAAGAAAAGAAAATCCTATTGCTCCAACTAGTGATGTTCCAACATTAGTGAGTGCTCCGATAGAAGCTAGTGTTCCCGCTAATGATGTTCCAGCATCAGGCCCTACTACTAAGGATGTTTCAATATTAGCTAATGTTTCTAGCTGTTCTGCCATTGCCTGTGCTCCCTTCCTTCTCCCTCGCTTCTAGTGTTTGAACAAGGGGGTGCTTACATTGACACTCGAACTGAATATGCTACAGAATCTGTTCGAATTCCAACTCGGTCCGCTGCTACTAGCTATTGAACTGGAAGAGAGGCTTCGGGCTTTGCTCGGTAAACTGAATCAATAGGTGCTGTGACCACCTTAGCTGCTTACTTTGCTGCTAGTAATTATGCGCCAGGCGGAGCTAGTCGCAGAGCCACCGATTGAAAAAGGCCGTCGTAAAACGAGCATATAGGTAAGGTCAGCCGTAGGGCAGAAAGGTTAAGGTGTAAGGAAGGTTTACTTTGACTTAAGGACGCTTGAGGCGAAGTAGTGGTCCTGGTCCTGGTCCTGGCTTGGTCAAGTAGGAATCGGGATTGATCTTGGGCTTGTCTTGGCTTGGACCTATAAACGATCTATTGGGGGTGGACCGCTAAAGTATGGATTGAGTACCTCGGTTCGGCATCGACCTTACTTGGCCTGCTAAATAGACAAGATTCTAGTTATTTTGTGCTTGGTTTCTGACTCTGATCGTGAATTGGACCTTGATCGGGCTGATCCTTTATTGCTTCCGAAATAGAAAGGCTGGTAGGTCCGGATTCAATTCACTTTCTTTGCTCGAGGGAATAAGGAAGGTGAGTTGGGCCAAATAAGTAATGGAGGCATAAAATCGTAAGCTCGAAAAGTGAGATGTATCAGTAATGATAGCCAGCCACATGCTTCCATCTGTTCCTTACATTTATACCTTTGCTTTGATGACTGAAATGAGGAGCATGCTTTGCTGGGACAAAGTGCAAACCCCTGTCTACGATGCACCTACGTGATTGAATAATGGAATTTCTCATTTGTGAGTCGGCGGAGAGAAAAGATCCTCCACCCATCGGTATTTGGTAGAATTGACCAGTTTATGACAGTGAAATGCCTCTCCTCGACCTCGTAACCTCTATAGAGTCCCTCCGGGCCTTTAGTCGAGAGTTCGGCAAGCTCACCCTAGTTATCGCTGGTCC
>Ga0115842_100659_pt1 | contig 13947 bp, 13 predicted proteins | sample InSIn2SAF170_2_FD_83856 | JGI IMG/M metagenome (GOLD analysis project Ga0115842, IMG submission 83856)
TGATGCCCCCATTATATTGTAGTTGTATCCCTTATTAATATTGTTGTGCCCCTATTGTCCCCATATTGTTATTATTATGCCCCATAGAATCCCTCTATTGTTATTTTTGTGCCTTTATATTATTATTGTTAGGTCGGCTTGGTTATATTGTGACCCCTTAGACTCCTTTATATAGAAAGGAGGTTTTGTCATTTGAATCATCCAAGAATTGTTCATTTGTGTAATGTAAAGGAGGTTTCCCCCTTGAAGAGGCTGAATTCTAAGGCGTTCAACTATCTTTTATATCTTCTTATGAGCTAGTTTCATAACATTTCCCCTATGTTTAGAGCTTTCATCACTTGAGGTTTGTAGATATTTTTGTTCATTAACTCTGTTAGGGGAATAGGAATTTTTAGTTTTGCTAATTCATTCTCAACGGTTAATGATGTTTGAATCCTAATCAAGTTGGGAAGATTAGAATGATATGTAATTTATTTTGTTATATGATCTTTTCGCTAACTTGTGGTTGGGATATTAGTTTGAGTAGTTTTAGAAATACTATAAAGTATCTTTTTGGCAGGATTTTCTACTATATTTTTGCCAAAATTATCAACAGTCTTCCAAGGAAAACTATTTGTGGTTTTCTTAGCATCAATGTCAGAGGACTTCTTAGTAGGATGCTTAGAGTTCTTACTATTGAGATTGTCTGATTTCTTTTTTCTCCTAAGGTTATACTGCCTATGGAATTCCATGATGGAATTTTGAAAACCTTGTTTATATTCATCTGATTTCTCAGAGTCAAGTTTAGTTTGAGTTAGGAGTAAAAGTTATTGCTCCTCTTGAGTGAGAAAAAAAGTTTCATGATCATTTATTCCCATTAAATTTATTTGACTGCCAACTGAATATTCAATAATATTACCCTCATCATCAGTATAATTCTCCTGAAAAGGAGGCATAACCTACTCGCCTAGACCCTTTTGTTCTTGTTGTTTGATTTGGGGAACATTCCTTTTGAAGTTCTGGTTCCTATTTTGAGGAGCATTTTGGTTTTCTCTCATTTGAGATTGATCATTTATGTCTATTCTTTGCATCATATTTTCCACTACCCTCACTAGGCTATCAATTTTATGATCAGAGGAAAAAGTAGAAGGCTCTTCTTTAATGGTAACCCTGCATTCAAATTTTATTTTTCCCTTCTTGGTTAATATGTTAGCTTCAACTTTTATAGCATTGGCTTGCATTTCCTCCAAAGTTGTCAAGTCTTTCTCTCTAAGTTGATATCCCATGTCTACATCAAAACCATAAGGAAAATCAACTAAAGCTAGACCAAGGGTGGACTTGATGTCTGTAGGAATTGCATTGTAAACAATATTAAACCATTCACAATATTCCTCAACAGTTTCATTTCGCTTTATTTTGAGTCCTTTGTATTCATTCAAGAGTTGAAGTGGATTTTTCTTGATTTCCCATCTAGCTAAGAAAGCGTGATGGAATGCATCAATATTGGCTATACTTCCTGCAAGTAAACTCCTAAACCATTTTTTTGACATCACCTCATAAACTTTGAGCAAAAAATCTCATTTTTACATCAGCCTCATCTACTTCCTCAAGGTATAAAGAATCATTCATTATATAAACATGTTGCTGAGTAGTATGAGAACCAGTGTTATCAAAGGTCATAATTTTAGATTGATAATCTCTAGGCATAGCATTTAGCCAGCCTGGTAACACCAAAGGTTCATACTTACCTGCCATAGTTGGTATAAGAGATTGACTAGAAGATGGACCTGTGGTAGGTGTAGTTGGGATAACTATAGGGACAATAGGAACCATAGTCTAAGATATTACAGGTGAAAAAGTAGAGAATATAGAATGAGTAGGACTAGGGGATTGTAGATTAACACACTGGAAAGATTGGGTGGATAAAGAAGCTGATGTAACTATTAAAGACAAAAACTCCACATATTATTGAATATAAGCTTCTTCAATGGCTTGGTCCAAAACCGAGACTAGAACCTACAATTTATCAAATTTCTGTAGGTATTCAAGTTCATAATCTGATTCAAGGGGCTAGGTTTGGGCTATATATGGTTGCAGTATGGCTTTATCAATGACAATATGATCTACAAAACTCTCAGATTTTGATCTAAACAAACTATGCTAGAAAGGAAATTCAAACTCTATATGTTGAATAGTTTCAAACTTCTCTGGAAGAGAATTAGACCTAGGTAAAGGATTGTTCTCAGGAAGATAATTGAACCTAGAAAAAGGACTATTACTACCCTAGCTTTTTGTAAGACTTTTCTTTCTCACCAATTTCTCTGGATTATCTACAAATTCAGTGGAATTAGGATCAGGGTGAGCTCTAGTGAAAATTCTTTTTGGAGCCAGATCTATTAAAATATTATCACACAACCAATAAAATTAAAATTAATAACATACTCAAATATATACAAGATTATAACCTCAAATCATTTATTTCATTTTGATGTAAAAGTTTTATTTTATTAAAATATTGATTAACTACCAGGGAATAATTATTTTCAATATACAAAGTATTCAATGTCCCCATATGGCCGCAACTATGTTGTCATTCTATATTTTTGAGGTTGAGGGAGTAAAAACATAAGACAACATCAAAACCTCTTTGGAAGCTAGGATGTAGTCCTGGCAGCTACAAAAAGGGATCTCTCTGTAAAATTTAGCTATGTTTTATGTGATTTTCAGTCTGCTTATGACTTTACTGATTATTTTTTATTGGATTGCTTTGTTGATTAAATTGTTATAATTCCATTGGGATATGGAGTCTAAAGATTAACTGGATCTACATCAAACTTTGAAGGAATTTCATAGGGTTAGCTAGGTTACACTAGTTGGATCTTTTTGAATTCTAAATGCATTATGAAACAAAAAAAATGCAAGATTTAGTAGAAACTAAGGAGAAATGAAGAACTCCTTAGTTTGACCTCAGCAGAAAACATATAAATTACTAAAAGCCAGAATAGGGTGTTGTGAATAATATATCCTATTCATCACAATTTATGTTATGTAATTAAGATTTGCAGAAATAATAGAGAAAATGAAAATGATTAAACACACACACTAAAGAAGAACATCACCATTTCGTACACCACATGAATCCTATGAAAATGTCCCTGTATTATTGATGCTTCCAGCAACTTTGAAAAATTACAATTTGCAAAGGAAAATTATATTCAATAATCAACCCTTAATACCTCAAACACTCAAGTATTTATATAAATAATTACAAAATCATTGTTTCAATTGGAATTGTATTATTAGGCTTATTCTAAGCAATAAAATTTATCTTTGGCAGAAAAAGAGGCCACGTAGATAGTTACATGGAAAGGTGGCTATGTTTCAGTGGATTCAGTTGCTGAATCAAACTGAAACTATGATGTGTTGGTGTGTTGGTTGTTGTTTTACTATATCCAAATTACCCTTTAATCTAATCACAAAGTTCTTCCCACATTTTTTCATCTAGTATGGTAAATTTAATTACCCTCCAGTAAATATCATCAACCTCATTAGACTTTGCAAAAGTTGGCTTCACTATAAAAAACATGTTTTACATCATTCTAGATGTAGAAGTTGTTAAAGCCTAGATTTTTCTCAGGCTGAAAAGACAAGGTTCTAGGTCCACGTCAAACCATTCTCAGCCTTGTAGCTAGCCCTACGAGGACAGGAGAGGGCTCTCTCTGGGTCAATCTCAGCAGGAGGTAATCGATGAGGCTCGAGATGCCTAAATTTTCAACTGATCTTAGGCTAGGTATTAACTGTAGGGATTTGATTTGGTTTTTTTGAGGGTTTTGTTGAAAAAATGGGAAAGGCAAATTGGGCTTGGGGATCCATGTGGCTTTATGCTTTGATGGTGTGCTTCTTTGAGTAATTGTAAGTTTATATAGTGTTATGTATGTCATTTTCAAGCTTCTTGTTCTGAATTTGAACAAATGAGTGATTAAGGTAGAATTCAATTGCTATGCTCTGCCTTTGAATTTGTTTAAATTTTCATGTTTTCATCTATTTAAGGAGAATTCTTGAGATTTTATTGCTCTCCTTAGCTCCTCACCAGTTTGACTATCAATCTCACTCACTTAAAAGCATCAAAGTGACTTCCTTCCTTGCCCCAATCAGAACTCTGCAGAAATTGTGCCTCATCCCTGAGCCCAATTTGCCTTTCCTTGTTTCCAACACAAAACTCTCAAAAACTCAAATCAAATCCATTGTACTTCATACATAGCCTAAAATTAGCTCATATTTTCAGTCATCTTGAGCCTCATTGATTACCTTTTGCCGTGATCAACCCGGAGAGAGCCCTCTCTTATCCTCGTAGGGCTAGCTACGAGGTTGAGCGTGGTTTGATGTGGACCTAGAACCCTGTCTTTTCAGCCTGAGGCAAATCTAGGCTCTAACAATGCACTAGACAACACTACTATAGATTACACTCACACGTACTGTTGCATATATTTTTGAAGTCCCCAATAGGTTTCTATCCATCCATAGGTAACTGAGTCTGTTGCCTTATATATAGTGATACACCGAACAGAACATTCAGGGAGATTGGATGCCGTACATTTGTGCTTGGTTCACCAAGGTGTATATTGTAGTTCGCGGTTGCTTGGTAATCCTTTATACCTAGATTACGCTCTTTTTGATTGATAAGCTAGAATCATCTGTCCCTTTGAGTTCTGAACCCGAGAATACATCTATTCCTGTTGGTGACACTGACATAATTGAAATAGAAGTGCTTGAAACTTTGTCACCTAAGGTCATTGAATCTGATTTCCCTCACTCAGAATTTTTTTTCCTGAGGTTATTGAGCCTAAGGATCCTCATCCATCTTTACCTGAGACTTTGGGAACTTCCTCCTCTCTTCCTTTGTCTTAGACATAACCAATATATGTTGGGCTTCATGGTGAGCCCCTACCATACAAACTTACTGGTATTGAAGACATCCCACAAGAAGAGCCTCATCCTTCTACTCCTATTCATTTGGAAGGAATTTATTTATATCAAACCAATACTCTTACATCTATTCAACCACTAACACAATCTCCTTTACCTGATTCTTTGGGCTTTTCCATAAATTTCTCGTGGAAATATTCATTGGGTTTGTTAAACATGATTGGAACTGATTCAAACTCCTCGCCTATGTCCACCACTATATTGGTTGAGACATCAAGTGTCACATCCTCATCAATATTTGTAACATCACTAGAAGCTCATTTATATGGTGGCCCATCCGTCCTGCCTGACTATCAGTCATTATCTGGTACTTTTTCTAGTGTGGCTTCTAGTCCTTGGACCTCTCCCATGTCATCCAATCCAAGAATAATGTCTGGTACTTCTCTTATGAATGCCACATAGTCTACTCCTCTTCCTCCATCTATACGTACAATAGAGCAGAAGAACAACCCTTATATTAGTGGGAAAAGCTACCCTCAACAACCTAAAACGTCGCAAAATTCCATGATGACATGTTTGGAGTAGTGAAACCCTATAATCTAAAGCTCTGTTACCAAATGTTATGAACCAGCTCACAAATAGATAGAAAATATATATCAACGAGTTCAAAATTAGCCTCTTCGAGGGGGAAACCTCCTTTACATTACACAAATGAATAATTATTGGATGATACAAATGACTAAACCTCCTTTCTATATATAGGAGTCTAAGGGGTCACAATATAATCAAAGTCGACATAACAATAATAATATAAGAGCATGACAATAACAATAGTGGGCTTATATGGGGCACACTAATAGCTATATGGGGACAATAGGGGCACAATAATAACAATAAGGGATACAACAAAAATAGTAATGAGAGAAGCAATAGTATTATAGTTACCTAACATTCCAAGCTAAAGAAGGAGCGAAGTGTGTGAAGGATTTCGAGTAGGCCGCACTTAGTCATATATTTACTTTAAGGAAAAGAATTATGTTCCTTGTCTCTCTGTTGTTCTAGGTTAGCCACCGACCTAGGGGAGATACTTTTTTTCGTAATCTTAAATCCTGTTAGCAAATTGGCGACTCCACTGGGGAACTGCGTATTCCCTTGGTGATATCCTTTTCCATTATGTTTTATTACTTCCTTGACAGACCTTTGTTGTATCATCCAACCAACAACAAACCTAGGAAGTGATTTCATTGAGCCTTTTTTTGCAAAGTTTGTGCCATAAGTATCTTTCCCAAGCCCAACAAACACTTGTGTCCTTGATTAAGTGTTTCACCTCATCCTGGTTCACTCTGCAACAACATTGCAATGAACCAGTGCCTCTTCTGCACTGGCGTTGGCCCCTATTTTTGTATGAATTTTTCCTTGGTTCATGAGCCTATGTTTGGTCAGCCTACTTCCAACTGGACTTACCTGAGTCTTCAGTGTCTTGTGGTCTCTCTAAAGCATCCATTTTGTTTGATTTTGTGTTTTTTTCCTTTAGCAAGAATTGGTTTTGATTTTTCTTTGTTCTTATCACTTGGTTGGTTGCAAACTATTTTCATTTCGTTGCTAGTATCTTGGATGAATTTTTGTTGTAGTCCTCATTTTGAAAAAGTGTAATTGAATCAACAATTGAACATTTACATCTTAGTTTTCTTCATCTTGAAAATTAAGTGTGGTGAAAAGAAAAATTTTGCATCGGCATTTAGGGTTCTTGCATCTTGTTTGCTTCATATTATGCATTGCATCTTGATTGTGTCTTCCCTTCCTTAGCTATGTTTTCAATGAAAGAGAAAGGATTTCTATTTTCTCATGCTATTGCATTTTAGGATATTCAGGTGACATTAATGGTGAGCCTTAAAACTAAAACATAATCAAAGATAATCAATAAAATTTATTGAATCAACCTAAGGAAAATTTATAACATTAACAAAAACATTTAGAGGTCTAGGCTAGAGATGTGTTCCAACACTGTTAAACGTAGAAGTTGTTGTTTACTAGAATCGCATCCTAGGGGTGAAATCTCATTCCACATATGTGAGTGTATAGGACTGTACTAAAAGTACCTTCGGGTATATTGGTGGTGCTCCACACACGTAAAGTATATGGGAACGCTCTCATTACATAGTTATGCATTAGAAAACACTACTACGGACTGCACTCACATGTACCATTTCATATATTTTGGGAGTCCCCAATAGGTTTCTATCCATCCATAGGTAACTGAATTTGTCGCCTTGTATATCATGACACACTGAACACAACATTCAGGGAGATTGGATGCCGTACGTTAAGCCCTTGGTTCGCCAAGGTGTATATTGCAATTCACGGTTTCTTAGTAATCCTTTATGCCTAGATTACCCTCTTTTTGATTTATTTATTTTTGTGTTAATAAAATTTATTGTCCAACGTGGAAGAACAAAATCCCCCTCTGTGTCATTTGCATAGAATGCAAAACAAGCCCCCTATTCCTCCAGAAGTTACTCCTAATTGTCATCCAAGACATAGGAAAATACAAACTACTAAATCAGGAACATTGGGAACTACTTCTGACTCTCCACCCAATATTGATAAGCCAAAATCATCTATCCCTTTGAGTTCTGAATCCAAGATAACATCTATTCATGTTGGTGACACTGACACAATTGAAATAGAAGTGCTTGAAACTTTATTACCTGAGGTCATTGAATCTGATATCCCTCAGTCAGAAACTTTGTTTCTTGAGGTTATTGAGCCTAAGGATCATCATCCATATTTACCTGAGTCTTTGGGACCTTCCTCCTCTCTTCCTTTGTCTCAGACAATAACCAATATATGTTGGGCTTGACAGTGTGCCTCTCCCATACAAACTTATAGGTATTGAATTGATCCCACAAGAAGAGCCTCGCCCTTCTAATCCTATTCATTTGGAAGGACTTTATGTATATCAAACCAATCCTCTTCTATCTCTTCAACCACTAACATAATCTCCTTGACCTGATTCTTTGGGCTTACCCACATATTTCTTGTGGAAATCTTCATTGGGGTTGTTAAACATGACTAGAACTAATTCAAAATCCCAACCTATGTCCATCACTATGGTTGAGACATTAGGTGTCACATCCTCATCTATGTTTGTAACATCACCAGAATCTCATTTATATGGTGGCCTGTCCGTCCCTCCTGACTATCAGTCATTATCTGGTACCTTTTCGGGTGTGGCTTCCAGTCCTTGGACCTCTCCCACGTCATCCAATCTAAGAATAATGTTTGGTACTTCTCTTATGAATGCCACGTAGTCTACTCCTCTTCCTCCATCTATACCTACAATAGAGCAGTAGACCAACCCTTATATTAGTGGGCACGTCTACCCTCAATAACCTAAACCTCCTTATGTTGGGTACCCTCAATCTAGATTGTAGCTGCCTCCATCATCCCCTCCTCTCATGGCAGGGGTGAAACCTATTTTTGGTATACCTCAATATGGTAACCTGCCGAGTTATAGTCCTCCTTATCTTGGAATGAATTACAGTGTTTGGTAACCTACTTTACCTATGCAACCTGGTTCATATCGGGATCAATTATTAAATCCTCAAACTGTACTACCTTCATTGCAAATTCCTACTTATCCATCAACACCTCAACAAGCTCAAATAAATGTGAGATAACCTTTACAGCCCATCCCAACGGTATCTGGTTCCCTTGAGATCTTGATTCATCAACCTGTACAACATCCCTCACCTTCTCAATCACTCATTCAAGGTACTCCTGAGGTTTTGGTAGGTCAAATTATTCAAAATTTGACACAGTCTCAATTGAATTTGTACTAGGGGCCAATGAAAACCCCTATTGAGCTACAATATGGATCACATCATGTGACTTTTCAAGGCCATTAAATCCAAACCCAACCAGTCCAACAACTTTATCACCATATTTGGACTACAAAACAAACCCACTTGAATGATGGTTATCACAACCCTCCATATCTTGGTAACCAAGTTCCATATTATCAAAACCCTCCTTATCCAAGAATGCAAGTGCTCGTTTCCAAGGCCATCCCTTCATATCTACGTCATCAGCCTCCGAACTTTAACAAAAGTTTCCTTTTGTGGCTACTATTGAATTACCGAATTTAATTTAGCTTACTAATGACCCCATTTCTCATTCACCATGGTGGCCAATTATTCCCACTAAGTTTCCTTCTGATATGCCAAAGTTCAATGGAATCCTGGAGAAGAGTCGTCAATGCATGTTATGACGAATCATATCTGGTTTCATCCAATTCACTTAATGATGATTCCATTCAACTCTATCTTTTCCAGCTAAATGGTATATTGAATTTACCTAGAGTGTTGTTTCATGAATTCAAGACTTTAGCCACTACCTTCCTCACACATTTCTAGTTTCCCATTAGATATGAGACTGGAACAAAACTATTGACTAAATTCAAACAACCAGACTCTACTCACATTTCAGATCACATTTATGAGTGGAGGCATTGTCACTGGTTGGTCAAGACTTATTCTCCCTATTAGTTATTAGTGGAATGGTTTTTCAAGTCTCTATTAGCTCTGACAACATAAGATGTGGCCAAAGGTGGAGTCGTGATTGAAGAGAAATTTATTTCTCTCTATGATAAGATACCAAATGCTCTGAGGCCTTCGAAAATTGTTCCTCCTCCACTTGGTAAAGAATCTCGTGGTGCCAATGGAATTATAGTTTCTTCCAGTTTGTAGTCAACGATTAAACCATATGGTATTTTTCTTGTTCTCATGCAAAAAACCCTCCATATCATCTTCTTGCGGCTTCTTCTTCTTAGATAAATTTCATCTCATCTGATAAAGGAAAGTCTCAACAATAGCCTGGAAGATAAACAAACAAATTCATCTTCTGATGAGAAACAAAAGACTTGATACCCATGTTTGATTTGTAGTGAGGATCAATTTACATGTGATTGTCTGCATCATGCTGAAGTGAATGGGTTCCTTAAATCATCCACTTCTCTGGTTGTGCTGCCTGACTCGTTTCCCAATCAGAAGACTCATATGGTTGTTGATAAGCCTCATCATTGGGTAATTATATGGGACTTAATTCACCTCCTAGCTTTGTCAAACCAATTCTTCTCACAACTTATTACATGTTTTGATTATATTTTGTTTGATGAGATGAATTGAAGTGAGATATTATGCCTAGTGGACTAATATGTGATGCAGGAGCATTAGCTCGGCAAAATACCTTGTATTTTTATTAAACCTAGGGGTCTCATGTTTTTGAGAAATTATTAGTTTTATGTAAATATTAATGAGATTTTGAGAGGATTTGTAAAGTTTCCAAATAATTGGACAACATGAGAGGAATTAGCCCTGAGATAATTAAGAATTAATGGTGGAGCCTAAGTTAGATTTACTTTCAATATTTTAGGGATAAAATCTAGATTGTAGGGGTGTTGAGATATTTGAGGACTTTGTTGAGTGATTAAAGGGATTTGAACCTAAATTGGTTCAATTCAACTTGTATAAATTAATGAGCTTCAAAGGCAAAAAAGGGATATAGAGTGTTTTAGAGGTGAGGTTTGGACAACAAAACTTTTTAAGCCTGTGGGTTTTGTAAAGGGGCAATTGATTTGAAATTCTGGCCATGAACTGGGAGTTTTTATAATAAATTAGATTTGACTATATTGATGAGGAATTTGTTTTGGAAATTTAGTGTGAATTATACATATTCTTGGTTAAATTTTGTTTAGAAAATGTTTGAATTACTGTGAAAAGCATATGAGGAAAGCATCGATTCTAATTAATATCGATTTATGCATTGAATAGAATTCAATCTGCACATGCTAAAGAGGACGTAAGAAAAGTGATCGATCATTGTGGAGAAAGATTGAATCAAAGTTCAATTGAAATTGGTATTGGTATATCGGCTTTGGAAAGTCAATTTCCAGGATGGCGCAGTGGAATTATGGATGGAGGGATTTTGGATGAGTCTATGGAAGGCCGAATTAGAACCGAGAAACCGACCAAGTGATGGGTGTATGGCGCAGAGCTTGTGCCAATGCTAAATTAAAACCATGGTCTAGATGATACAAAATCTGTCATTATGTGGAAGAATGCAGATTCCAAAATTGAGATCGAAATATTCTGCGTGGAGTTAGAGTAATCTAATAAAAAATGGAGACATAATTGCTAGAGTTAGATTGAGCAGATTGCCGCGCTGAAGATGGAGACAAATTCCAATAAAATTGATACATAAGTGTTTGTTTCTTTATATCTTACTGATATATATGTTTGAATGCTTTGGTTAGTATAAGTGGAAGATGCAGATTGGTATTGATTGACTGGAGAATCGAGAGCAGTATAGTGAATAAACAATTTAAGGTAGGACCAGAGAAATTGAACCAAAGCAGTGATGAGTAGACCTTCGATGATGAAATCAAATTGAATGAAATTGTGAAGTTGAATGACGGAAAAGGATGGACGTAGAGGTTGTTAATTCTCTATGCGAACTGTAGTAAAAGCGTACCAAAGATGAAGGCCATCCAAGGAAGTGATATGCATTGGTAAGTCATACAAATATGAATCATAAGGGAAGCGAACACAAAATATTATAGAGGATGTTTTGAAGTGATATCAGGTCCGACAGATATCGCATCGTTTACAGGAAGCGACGTCCAACCACCGCGACTAGCGATTGCCTATTGACATCGTATCGGGCATCAGAGCAGAACCCATATATATATATATATATATAAAGGGGACATTGCGAGATGCCGATAGCGATAGCGATATCGCATCGGAACTTTGGAAAGTTTCAATAGCTAAAAGCCTGCATTTTCGACCATAGATATCGTGACTTGATTCGAGCCAATATCGCATCGGAACTATGGAAGGTTTTGATAGTTAAAAGCCTGCATTGTCGACCGCCGATATCGCGACTTGATCTGAGCCGTCCAATCAGCCAGATCTGGGAGTGCAATGATACACATATAAATTGTTGGGGTTAAGGTGTAAAATTCGAATGTTAATTCGAATAAGCATGAAGGGGATTTTAATTATGTTTTGAGTCCACAAATAGTGTGGCAGAAGCAGGCTTTAAGAAGTTTTGATGCACGATTGCGACGAGCGATCGCCGATATATCACATTGGCGACAGAACTGTCATCACATCAAAGGATGGCCGATATTGCGATAGTGCGATGAAGCATTGGTTGATCGGAGATCGGAGAAGGCAGAATAAGAGTGGCACTGCGGAGTGGTGTGAAGGAGCGGACCTGCCGATAGTTATAGAGGCGGCTCATAACATTTGAAGTCCGGCAAAAGCCTAAGAACGCTTTCAACAGGCATAGTGTGGCAGATCTATGGGTTATAAGTATTATTGAACCATATGATTGAGGAGCTTCCGTGAATGATAGTGTGTGCATTTTCTACCGACAGAAGTTTTATTTGGGCAATTATTTGAGATGCATTTTTATATGCATAGTATTGGGGAGATTTTGGGTTATGCAGGCCTAGGCCTGCGTTATTTTTGGTATCAGAGCTGGAATAGCTCTATGTGAAGGTTTAAGTTTTAAATTGAATTGACTTAATTGCATGCGATGAATGAATATCTGATTTTGGAACTGATGAATATTGCAGCGCAAATATGCAAGTGCAGTTGACGAAGTGAAGCAAGATCAACAGGATCTTGAAGGTGAGTTGTTAGATGATATTTGCTCTGGTTTGAAAGTTGTTTGCAAAGTTCAGATTGCAAGCAGATTGAAGAAGTCTCAGCAGGAAGAAATAGATCACAGTTGTAGAGCAGTGATAGAGGAGTCCAACAAAGGATTCTAAGTGAATGTGGTAGAACCTGAAGATTCAACGGAGGTTGAATAAAGTTGCAGATGAGTGAAGCCTAAAGGAGTAGTGGAGAAATGCTCAAAAGGTTCCAGTAGAGGACCGGGTGATTACCAAAAGACCAGATCTGGAGGAAGGATTGGTGAGGTAAGTGGCAGCAGAGAGTTTACTGTTGCAGAGGCTTGGTGCAACTCATGGGTGAGAAACTCATGGCGAAAGAGATGACTATTGAAAGTCATAAAGGAGAGAGCAGAGGTTCAGAAAGAGGCCACAGTAGAATGAGGGAGAAAGATGCCAAGGAAAATGGCATATTGAAGCAGTTGACTGATGAAGACTATGAGAAAGAGAAAGCTGAGATAGCAGTTCATCTTGAGTTATTGATGAAGTTGTTGTAGGAGAATATGAAAGACCAGAGACATGGTTGGAATATGAGGAAGAGAGTGAAGTGGAAGAGGCTACAGCAGAAAAGAGATCAACAGATAAACATGCAGTTAATGGAGGAGCTGAAGAAGCTCGAATAGATGATGGATGTACAGTTGAGGTGTGAAGAACTCAGAGAAACTGAGTTGAAAGTGGAGGTTTCCATTGATGAAATAGAAAAGGAGATCATTGATGAATTCTTGAGTTTCTGGGCAGATCCAAATCAGCTGGATAATGTGAACTCTTGTATTTTATAGCTGACAATTGTGATGTGATTACAGGTTTTATGGAGAAGGATGCGCAATCTTGTGAAGCTGTCACAAGTATGGAAAAGACTCTTTCAGGAGATAAATACTCAGAAGAAGAAAGCAGCGATGTGTTTGTACTTGAAGCTGTTGCAGTACAAGAGGAAGTTCTTGTGAATGAGGAAGAGGATCAACTTGAAGAGCTGGCATATAAACCAATAGTTGAGACTGTTGAACTTTGTGATTTTCAAACTGAAGATTTGTGTGTGAGTGCAGGGACTGTAAGTGATAGTGAAATGCTTCAGCAATGCCACAAGGAAATTGCATTGTTGGAATTCTTGTTGGTAAATTTAGAGTATGAAAGAGAAATTATAGCTGAAGATAGAGCTCATTGCAGTGAACGAGAGCAGAAAGACATCATGGAGACCATGGTTTTAATTTAGCATTGGCACAAGCTCTGCGCCATACACCCATCACTTGGTCGGTTTCTCGGTTCTAATTCGGCCTTCCATAGACTCATCCAAAATCCCTCCATCC
>Ga0115842_100660_pt1 | contig 13934 bp, 8 predicted proteins | sample InSIn2SAF170_2_FD_83856 | JGI IMG/M metagenome (GOLD analysis project Ga0115842, IMG submission 83856)
TCTTTGACAAGTCAAGAGATGAACATGTCATGCATGTAAACAAAGTACTTGATGTCTTGAGAAAAGAACAATTGTCTTTAAAGATGTCGAAGTGTGAATTTGGTAAGACTTCTTTGGTGTATTTGGGACACATTGTTGGATGATGTTAACTGAAGATAGACCCATATAAGATTGAGGTCATTATGAATTGGCCCAAGCCCAATATAGTTACAAAGGTAAGAAGCTTTTTGGAGGCAACACAATATTGGAGAAAGTTTATGGCTAATTTTCTTCCATTGCAGCTCCATTACATGCATTGAAAAGTGTCAAGAAAGTCTTCCATTGGGGAGATGTACAAAAAAAAGCATTTGATGCTTTGAAGAAAAAGATAAGTTTAGCATTGGTATTAGCACTTCTAGATCTTAGACAACCATTTGATAATCAAACAGATGCATATGATTATGCCATGGGAGCACTTCTATTGCAGCATGGTAAGCCCATTTCATTTCATTCTGAAATTTTTAATGGAGCTATAACTAACTATCCCACATATGACAAAGAACTTTATGCATTGGTATAGAGTGTTAAGAAATGGAAGCACTATTTGATGGGGAAGGATACCATCATACATACTGACCATCAACCATTGCATTATTTATAGTCATAGTCAAAGTTACAACAGTCATGCCATTTTATATGGATGGGTTTTCTACAACAATTTCATTTGGCTATCAGGTATAAAAAAGAATATACAATAAGCTAGTTGATATTCTTTCAAGGCCTATTGTAAATTCATCTATTATACTCAAGCATAATTTTGTTTTGCATGAAAGTTACATAGAACAATATGCAAATGATAGTGACTTTCAAGAAGTATATGCAAGCTTGAGTCAAGGAAACCAAATAGAAGAGTTGGATTATCATGTACCTAACCGTTCGTTGTATCACTTGGGTAGGTTGTGTATTCCATAGGGAGAAAAGAAACAATATCATAAGATAGGAACACACTTCATTGATTGCTGGAGACTTTGGTGTAGGAAAGAAAGTAGAAAATATTCAAAGGTATCGTTATTGGCCACACAAGTTGGATAATGTTTCTCGTTTCATAAGAGGATTTTCTTTATGTGCTACAAGTAAGCCTAGTAATAGGAAACTTGGTTTATACACTCCACATCCAGTACCTTCATGTCCATGGGAGAGTATCTCAATGGATTTTGTAGGAGGTCTTCTATTGTCAACAGAAGGTCATGATTATTTATATGTAATTGTAGATAAGTTCAATAAGATGTGCATAATAACACCATGTAAAAAGAAAATTACAGTTGAACAAACAACTCATCTTTTCTTTCAAAACAGTTGGGTTCATTTTGGTCTCCCTAGTTCTATTGTAGGTGATCGAGATTCTCTATTTGTTAGGAAATTTTGGCCAAATTTATTGGACATGATGGACACAAAGTTGAAGAAGAGTCAACCTTTTATCTAGAAATAGATGGACAAACTGCGGTAGTCAACAGAATAGTTATTCATCTTCTTAGAGGATATTGCAGCAAACATCCCAAATTGTGGGACGAACATTTGCATTACATACAACATGCATAGAATAGGGCAAAGAATTCTTCCACAAACACATCGCCATTTGAGGCATGTTATGGATACTTGCCAATGTTGCCATTGCACTCCATCTTTGACAAAGATGTTGCTATTGAAGGTCACAATGACATCGATAAGTCAAGGAAGTTGATAGAGCAAATTGAGTTGATACATCATACAGTACAAGAACAACTTGAGAAAAGTCAAAGTAGCTACAAGGCAAGGCGTAAGAAACACCTGATTGATCACAAATTTCAAGTTGGCGATGAAGTTTGGTTATATATTAGAAAAGAGAGACTTCAAGGGGAAGGTTAAACATTGAAACCAATCCATTATGGTCCTTTTAAAATTTTGGAAAATATTAGTAATAATGCATTCAAGCTTAATTTGCTTCCTTATATGAAAATATACTCTGTTGTTAATGTTGAGAATTTGAGATTGTTTGAGCCTCCTTTGATTGATGATCAAGGAGAGCACGTCTAGTTGCCATCAATACATGATTTATCTCTAGAATATCTAGATGAGCTTCAGCAAAATTTCATACTTGACAAATGAACCAGAACTTCAAAGAGAGGGGATGTCGAATACTTTAGAGTGGGACTCAAGGGACAAAAGTGTTCTCAAGCCAAATGGTTACATACTGAGAAGGTGAGGGAGCTATACCCTCACTTGCTGAATAGTTAATAGTATCTTTTGGGGTTTAAAAGGCTTCTAGTGGAGAGGAATGATCAGGTTCTCAGTACTTAGCTCAAAAATCAAAGTTCTTAGATGGCTTGAAAACTACACAACTGTGTTCGTCTCGTCAAGACGATCGCAACGCAATTAGTTTCACCAAAGAAGTCTTACCAAATTCACACTTCGACATCTTTAAAGACAATTGTTCTTTTCTCAAGACATCAAGTACTTTGTTTACATGCATGACATGTTCATCTCTTGACTTGTCAAAGATGAGGATATCATCTAAGTAGACAATGAAAAAATCATCTAGAATGGTCTCAATACATCATTCATTACTCTCATTAAATTCACTGGAGCATTTGTAAGACTGAAAGGCATAACAAGCCACTCAAACAATCCTTGTTTACTTTTAAATGTACTTTTCCAAATGTCTTCTTCAGCTATCGTAACTTCATGATAACCACTTCGTAAATATAACTTAGTGAAATACTTTGCATACCTCAATTGATCAAGAAAATCATCAATTCTTGGGAGTGGATAATGATTCTTTACCATGATGTTATTCAATGCATGGAAATCCACACACATATGCTAAGTTCCATCCTTCTTTGGCACCAAGACAATAGGTGAACCACATGGAGAAGTAGATGGGTGTACAATACCTTTTCTAAGGAATTCTTGGATTTTACTTTTTATTTCCAAACTCTCCATAATAGACATGTGATACATGCTAATGTTCGGAAGTGGAACATCCTGTTGCAACTGAATCTCATGCTGAATTCCCCTCTTGGGAGGTACCACCTTTGGTTCCTGAAACATCTTGTCATTCCTTCTTATGACATCAAACAAATCATATTTCAATTTATCATCACAACCTTCAAAAGGTTCATAATCAATATCATTCTTTTTCTTGCTCATGAAAATGAAAAATGTTTTACTTGCATTTACTAGTCTCTTCATATACCCTGCGTTAACCAAAGAAATTTTCAGTTTTTTGCGATGGGCTCTCACTATGTACTCCACCCCATTCTCAAGAAATATGTATTTATTGTCATGGAAATAAAATGATTCTTTTCTATCATACAAATAAGGAATACCCAAAATGATTCCTGAGATGTCAAGTGGAACTACATCTAACTCAACTTCAACAATGAACTTTTCAGTAATGGTGAACTTGAATAAACACTTCCTTGTAACCTATAAGTTTGCATTTTTTACTATCCAACTCAATGGATATGGCTTGTGATGAGGTACAGTTTCAAGGTTTAGTTTTTTAACCAAGTCTTCTCAAGTCAAGTTTGATTGTGACCCACTATCAAATAATGCAAAAATATTTGTATGATTTGAGATCACTCTAACATGAAACAATTCTATTCTTGATTGTTCATTTGGAGTGTTGTTTTGACTATGTGATGAACTAGTGCTTGCAATAGTTTCTTTTCCTTTTGTAACCATGACTGAAATATTGGTCTCATCACCAAAATCTGAACCAAGGTCATGTTGTGCGCTAGCTGTCGTCTTTTGTTTTCCCTTATTGTTTTGTTTCTTAGGCCTTAATTCTAGATGCAGTTTCCAACAGTGGTCTTCATCATGCCCCTCTTTGGAACAATGTTTGCATGTGATTTTCTCCTCTTCTTTATTCACACTTGCATTCTTCTTTCCCTTCCATTTTCCACCCTTTTCTTTCTCCTTACCCTTGAATGGCTTCCTCTTACTACCCTCTTCCTAAATGTTCTTTCCTCTAGATTCAAGGTGTGTGGCTTCCACACATACCTCATATAAATTGTTTGGATTAAACATAAGGATAGTATGTTTGAAATAGGAATATAAACCTCCAATATATTTCAACAGTGTGTCATTGGAATTCAAATTCACTCCTAATAACAAAGCCCTTTTCCTAAACTCTTGTGTATATTCTTGGACTCTTTGGCCTTTAATCTACCTAAAATCTTGTCAGCTCATAATGGATTTTTGCATATAGGCTAAAGGATAAAATTGTCTTTTAATTGCAAAAACAAATTCAACCCAAGTGGATATCTTACCATGGATTCTCATTTCCTCTTGAGTCTTTTCTTCCCACCAAACTAGTGTAGCTCCTTCTAGCCTCGGTGAAGCCAACTCGATCTTTATGTCATCTTCTTAAAGGTTTTGAATTTTGTAGTATACCTCCAACTATCGAATCTAATTTGCTAAAATTTCTACATTCACCTCTCCATTATACATGGGAAGAAGGTTCTGAATTTTGTAGTATACCTCCAACTATCGAATCCAATTAGCTAACTTTTGTACATTCACCTCTCCATTGTACATGGGAAGTTCGAATTTTATGTCCAATTTCAGTAATGAAGTTTTTCCTTTTGGGGTTTTGGAGTGGGTATGGGTAGTTTCAGTGGTGGTAGTGGAAGATTATGTTGTGTAAGATGATGGAGATAATGAGGAAGATGACAAGGATGGTGGAGATGGAGGTGGTTTTCCACGATTCCCTTTGGAATCCTTCTTCTCATCTTTTTTGTCCTCTGAGGTTCCTTCATGTGGAGGTTTAGAACTCTCTCCAACAATTCTGGTGTTCCTATCTTCATAGAGGAATTTAACCATCTCAATCAAAGTATAGTAATATTTATTTAATTATTCCTCTTCTGAAGAGGGACCTTCAGGCTCTCTTACTCCAAACATAATGGCTATGGATTCAGGCTTAGAAATTTGTAATGATTGTACCCCTTCAATCTCAGTTGAAAGCAAAACTTGACTAGCTTCAAGCGCAACTGGAATTGGAATTTTGGGTGGTGGATATTATGGCCTTATGGCTCTCCTTCTTGTTCGCATTACCCCAAGAGTTGCAACCAAAAAATTTTCATCTCCTTTGTATAACTTTAACCTTCTAAGAATCACGATTTTTGCAACCATTAAAACCCTAATTCCACAAACTCACGCAATCAAGAAATTCAACCTTTCCTCTGATACCAAATTGATCTATTTTTGTATAATTAGTTGTTTTTTGCTAATAACAATTTTAGATTTATAAACATATTCTTGCTTCTTGCTTTTTGTGTTGAGGCTTCCTTAGTTGATGATGCTTACAAACAGGTACATTTCCTTAAGTTAAACAAGACATTCATGAGCAAATAGCTTCAGAAAGTGATAATGAACAACAAACATGTATAGTGCAGCAAACCATCAAGGAGACACATTAAATCAGTGTTTTGATGAAGGAGTTCACCTCTCTTGGGCTACATCTCCTTGGTCCACCTTCCATGGCTTGGGCCTTTGTATTATCTCAATGTGCAAAAAATGTTGTTTACAAAGCTCTATGGCTCCTAATACCTTGACGAATGTGTTCAAATTTTCCAAATTAGACAAGCACACTTATTTCTGAGCTCAATTTGGTCGAACATTGCTCAAGATATGTTGCATTCAATTTTCCCCTAGGAAATTCTACTAAATTTGGAGACACTCCAGTTAAGTCTACCAAAACTGGCAGTTCCGCCAAATTTGGCGTTTCACCAAATCCTCCGCCAACTTAATCCAAAATTAAAGCAAGTTTAATTAAGCCTAAATGGAACTAATTTAAGCTAAGCATGATTAGTGCTAGGCGCTTATCCTATCTGCTGGCCGTTGGTCACGTGCTTGTGGTTGCATGGGGTGGGGCCTGACTCCCCTCCTTTCCCCACTATCGGACATAACTACAACATTAAATACAATTCTGTGGCAATGCTTTTCAAATTCCCATCGGCGGTTCATTGGTTTGGCATGGAGTTCAGGAGGGGGAGGTCACGGGGTCAAACCCACCTTTGCCCACCCCATATACATTTTTTCATTCCAATATATGTAAAAAGTTTCCATATAATATGCCATTTGAAATATTTGGAACTTTGACCATAATTCATATTTAATATGTGTCATTACATAGTTTAAATATATGTGGATTTAGGATTAATTTTAATTAAATATATTTAAAATATATATAATATATATATATAGTTAAATAAAAAACCATATAATATAAATAACATATATATATATATATATATATATATATATATATATATATATATAATATATAATAATATTTATATATAAATTATTTCAAATTTTACTATAAAAACACTTAAAAAGTTTCACCTTCACATAACCAAATTGGTGAATCCAAAGGTGACACTTGTCACAACCCCATTGGGAAAAAACTGAATAAGATTCCCCTTTCTGACTGGATTGCTAATTGGACTGCCATGTCATCATTCTATCCTATTCTACAAATTTTTTAGTTGTTTAGGAAAATGAACAATAGGCCTTTCTCCTTTATTCGGACTCCATTTTTTGTGAAACTAACTGCATTGTGATCATCTTGACGAGATGCATGCAGTCATACAATTTTCGAGCCAATCGGAGAATTTTGATTTTTGAGCTAAATACTGAGCACTTGATCACACCCCATAGTCACTAAGGTGCACAACCATAGGCATCAAAGTTCTTACACCCCCACTAGAATTCGACATCTCAATATAATATAAGGCACTTGGCCTCCTCAAGATGGTCCCATAGCCCCTAAGGAGCTATCCATCGAGAGATATACAATACAAAGGAACCCCTGACATATGTAGTGTTGATTGAGTTTGTCCCTAGACCACATGGTGTTACATATTGTCCCTTGTAGGTATGGGCTCCCACAAGATCATCAAATAACCTGGTCCTCTTAGCCCATTTTTGGAGTTCCTATCACTCACCACTTCTCAACATGCAACCAATGCATTATTTATAATCATAGTATCATAGAAAATAATCTACATTCCCACTCTTGCATGTCATCGTGATAACATCATTGTTAATCACCACATTTTGAAGAGTAAAGAATTGCATGTTCTTGTACGCCATAAAATATGCATGCACATGCTTGACATCATAAAATACCATCATAAGTTATAGCATCAAAATATTTGTATGAAATAGGTATCATGGAATCAAATAATAAATGGAACCACATGCCAATATAGCCTCATCCCATAACATCATAAATATGAGAATCATCTCAACACATATCTAATATAGAGCAATAATACATTGTTGCATTCTTATCATGATTCATTAGCAAATTAAATTTCATTTACTTTTATAAACAATTAATACCAACAATGAAATAATATTATCCAACATCCATCTAGAATCTAGGTTGTCTCATCAATACTATTAGTATCATGTTTCATCAAGATACCAATTTATTTTCAATAATCATTTCATGTTATTTCAACTAGGAAGTTAACTATTTACACAATAGGCATAGTCATTTAAGTACATCAAGCCTCATCATTTCAAGCTTGAATCTCTAGTCATGTATTGTCCCTTCCCTAAGGAAATTTAGTAAAATTCATCATTAAGATATGATTGTTCGTACAATCATTTCTTAAATCAACAATATCAATTTTAAAATCCTCTAGTTTTACATCAATTTACACCTTTGGCTTACTGATTCCAAGACCATTCTATGTCACATATAGAAACTAGTTAATCATGGTTTAATGTTTTCTCATGCTTAATTCACTTCCACAAAGGGTTGGTTGATCTTTAGTGATTTATCCATCACTTGTGTAATTATTGTTGTTCACCCTCCAAGATTTTCTTATATCCTCATGTTCCCATCTCAATACCACTTGATCTTTGTTGTTGTAGATTCACCCTTCTTGAAGTTGGAATAGGGATTCTTTGACTTCAATTTTCACTCATTAAATACTCTATTTTGTTTAAAATTTGAAGTATTGAACCACCACTACCATTTTCATTGATCTTTCTTCATACACTCCATGCTAGTATTTTTCTCTTTAATCTTCAATGTATGTTTCCTTTCCTAAATGTAGATAGTTATTATTCTTGAATATTTAACCTTTAAACATTTTCTTCATTTTCTCATTTCTCACCAATTATAGGAATTCATAACCACATATCTAGAAACTTTAAAATTGCATAGGTCATCATTATGAACCTTACCAATAATCCTTAGTCAACCTTCAGTCTACTCAGTCCACTCATCAATATCCTTAAGAAAGTTTGTTGTTTGAAAGAGACACTCTACTTCTTCATCTCATGAATAGGCCCTGGGATTATCACATATTCACATAGCACTATAATTTTATTCATTGGGTTACCCTCCATGGAAGTTGTATGATATTCAAATAATTACTCCAATTCTATGATTTTCTTAGTATTGTTACTCGATTTGGGTGTGTTGCTTGAATATCAATAACCTTAACTAGCCACGAGAATGTCATCTTCATTCTACAATGTTTCCCATTTTCCCACTTATGGAATTCTCATTAATCCTAATTAGTTTTCTTAATTTCCATGCTATAATAACCCATGGGTTTATTACTTCTTTAATATAATGCCACCATACTACGTACAGTCCCTTAAAATGACCTTCATCAATAAGTTTCTTAGATCAGCTATAAGTTGCTTTTGTTTCTTTAATGCCTACAAGTTCCTACTAATACCTTTCATAAATGCAACCATTTTCCTTAGAGCAACAAATTATTCACACTATTTAACTCCTATTGCAAAAATAAATTACACATTGATACATATTACTTACACTAGTTAGCATCGAAGTGAACATGAATGCATATAAAATAACTCTACACAAGATAACACTGATTGTTTTGGGTTATTTTTCTGCTAGACATATGCACCCTACCACAATGCACATTCAAACCCTACGCTAAACAAAGCACAACACTAGCCTTATCAAATCCATACTCCTTTGTGTTCCCCCTTCAAGCTCTTCATAAATAATTTAAAATAATTTTATTATAAAAGATAAGATACACTTATTTATAAGACTTCCCCTCACCTTCCTTAAGTATTATTCTATTACTCCTGTTTTTCCATCTCAACCTTCCAAGTTGGTTATGGATATCATCAGTAAAAAATTGATAGTTCATCATTCTCCCTTCATAACATAACTTCTTAGCTATACGCTAGTAACCCTAGAGATCAACTTAGAAACTTTTCCTCCTTAGAACTTACAAATGACCACTAGTTGGTGGTACTATTTGTTTCTAATTGATCAATTGGTTATCTATTTGTTACCATTCTTCCCCTATTTAAGATACGACATCCTCAAAGAAAGGTTGACCAATTAATATAACATGCAACCCTATATTTATCATTTTTATTTTCACTCACTAGACATGGTTTTACCTCCTTTTCGACCATCCACAAGTTGACCCTTAAGAAACTATCTATATATTGACTATATAGAGTTTCACCACAAAAATATCATTCACACCATCTCCTCTACTAGATTTTTCTCATTCATCTCTAGAGAAGTTGTTGGAAATGTGCTCACTACTCACTAGTACAAAATGTAGGATTAGTGCCTACGTGACTAAAAATGTCAGTCACCACAATTATTTCAAGTGAATTACTACTAAATTTGAGCAAATTTTAGTGACCCAACTATAAACGACTAACTTGAATGACTAATTTAGTCTAGGGATAAAACATACGTCTAGATAATAAGTGATCCAACTAAAAGCAACTAACTTAAATGACTAATCTAGTCTAGCATTAAAATATATCACTAGATAATAAGTGAAAAAAATAAAATTTATTAACATAAACGATTACTACAATCCATGAATAAAAATATGATGAACTAATGAGTGTACCAAATACATGAATTGGTCATTTATGCTTTTCATTACTAATTGTATTACTCCGGAAATGGAGAATTGCAAAGTTGATACTGAAGTGTTACATTTCACCAACCTTTAACAGTATTGTAGACGGATTTAGAGACCCCTAGACCCCTTTAAGGGGTTTTGTGAATCCATTTGTAGTGTTAAAATTTAGAGACAAAGGGGTCTCTAAATCCATATATAGTGTTAACATTTAGAGACCCCCTTAAACGGGCTCTCTAAATCCTTTTGCAATGTTAAAATTTAGGTAGATGGATTGAATGACCCCCATAAAGGGGTCTATGAATCCATCTGTAATGCTAAAATCATAAGAATTTTATACAATATAGATTATAAGTTTACAATATATAATAGTTTATAATCCCTTTGGAAGGAGGGACAAGAAAGAGAGATTGAAACTGTTATAGAAGGGTTTTAAGGGTTAATAAGAATTTGTTCTTCACATCGTAGAGAGACGAAATACTATTTGCTACAGTGTTTTTGTGGTGATGTTATATACCATGATTGATTATTGCACTAGATTCATAGAGACAATGATTTTATTAATTTGAATTCAATGAGTACTAAGAGGCAGGGTGAACTAGTAGTGATTGTGTTTCTTAACTTTTGTATTTCTTTTCGATTTACTAAATCACATTCACACATTATGTCATTATTAGATTATCTCATATAATGTATTAACTAACAAAGAAAATACCATGATCATCACAAGAAATCCATAATACCATTAAATAATCACACACATAAAAGACACAAGGATCTCTGGTGGAAAACCCCCCTTCAAGGTAAAAACTACCCTTTGTTGTTGCTTCTGCTATGATCCTAATTTCATTAATCAAAAAAATATTTTACATAATCATAACTAGGTATGTTAAGCAAGGAATTTTCTCATCTGACATCGACTAAGTGAACACCCATCCACTGGAGACCCCTATCCCTCTAAAAGCCTCGCCCAAAAACCATTGGACTATGAGAATGCTACTTCCTCTACTAAAGCTACCTACACCCATAGGCAAGGAACACCCATTCCTTCTTCACCAAGATATATTGATTTGCTAATGAATACGGCTACATTTCATAATATTTCAAATTGGACCCCTGCACAAACAACAATAACCTTCTCTCTTTGAAAACCTCAAAACATTAAAACATCAATCAATAAAACATTGTCAACTTTACAAATACAAGCACTGAAACTCTACTCAAATTACTGCAAATTTGACTCAAGATCTCATTCCATCCATATACTCACAATGATCCCCACACACTAATCTCAACACACATAGCCGAAATACATTAGTTTCATATAATAAAAATAAAATCTAAAATAGGTAACATAAACATTAAATACTGGTACAACTATGTGAAACAACTCTCTGCCATTGCATACACAAATAAAGCAATCATAACCAACGAGTTATGATCTCCTCATCTCCTTTGTCATTAATATCTCAAAATCTACTATAGAAATATGCCTTGAACACAAGCATTAGCCTCTAAAAGTCTTCTGCAACTCGACACTCAACCTCTAGGCTCTACACAGACTTCAGTTCTGCAATATGAGCACTACGTAACCTAACAAATGGTAGATATGATCCTCTAGTTAAACAAATTCTCCATATTCTCCACTACTCACTTGATTAATTTGTTCACACGTTAAACACTTTATTCTCCAATTGATTTACTCAATAGAACCTTCGCCATAATATTACAATTAATTTCCTTAAAATAAAATCGCAAAATAGCTAAGGAGTGTGAGGAAGCTAGAAGCAATTTTCACTTATAGGCCTAGGCTCTCCATTAACACTGCCCTGCATGCTATTGGAATCTGTAGTCACTCCGATATGCTACTCTCCATGTGACTGGACTGTTCCAACCGCTCCCATAGGCCTCTCTTTATGTGAGTAGTGTAGAGGATGGTTAAAGTCAAGTTTATTTAGCTCAAAACCTACCCAATATTGGTCCACTGATAAATTGCCTCCAGTAAGAATCCAGGAAGCCACTATATCATCTATAACAATCAAGAAAACCACTAATCCATATCCATCATCATCACAAGTCCAACTAGTTTGACTTGAATGATATCAATCAACTGTACTAGTTTGACTTGAATTATATCAATCAACTGTACTAGCATATAGGCCATCAAACTACTTCACTATTTCTACAATACCTACACTAGCATCATATCCGACCACTAATGTAAGGTCTACAACAAACACACAAGCCAAGTGTGCAACCAATGGACAAACCAAGTTTGCAACCAATGCACAAGCCAAGTATCTTTGCCTCACATGTTATCAACAACCAACAACCACTACAACCATACAACATAAGAAGCCATATAAGCTAATACATATCATCTCCAGCACAAGTCCAGGTTGAAATCAATGCCAACTATTAATCACTACAACAAAACCATAAATAACTAAAACACTCATCAACTTCAATGCAACCTCCAATGCCATTCTCTTAGGATGACATCAATGCCAACCAAACAACTCATCACAACATCAATGCCAACAATATTCCCCTTTGCCATTGATGTCAACCCCAACTGGTTCAACCAAGGTAACCTCATTCACTCCCCCTTTGACATGAATTCTCACTATATAATCAAGGAAAACATATCTTATCTAACCAATGAACACTCTTACTCTATGAGCAATAATAATAACAATAAATCCATATCATGGAAGTAACAACAAGACATCCTCCTAGATATCATCATAAACATCAATAACACATCAACAACAAGAATGACCAACAATAGTAGGAGTCTCAACAATATCAACACATCATATGCACCACCAATAATAGAAACATTAAACTCAGCAACAACATAAGCATCAACAACAATATACCATGAGCAACATTACTCTCTCCATAATCAACACCAACAACATAACTATCACCAGCCACACATCCAATAACAGTAAAAATGCCTTTAAGTAGATGCAATATACATTGATCTCATGAAAACATATCAGCACCATACCTGTAGCCAACCATACTCACCCAAGTAGTAACACATCATCTATCTCATCAACAAGCACATGTAAAACATGCTCCTCCTGAGCACTATAATATGAAGTAGCAGTAGCGCAATAAAATCATAGTGTGGGCAATCATATCATGAACAGAATGATGTGATCATCAATACTCTCACTGAAAACTCTCCTCTTGAAGATGTACAATATGCTACAACTGTCTCACCAAGCTTCTAGACACAAAACTTCTACGACAATCATTTCCTCCTTGCCACATGAAAGAGGGTAGAGAACCAAGGAATATGATCCAAAAACATTTGCAACAAAAACACAAGGCTTCATAGCCCTAATGCATGGCTACAAGAATGATCGAATGTGACTATACAATGCCTCCATAAGGCTGAAATATGATTCCACCCAAGACTCAAGAATGATACATGACATTATTTAGTTCCATAATTGATCTCAATGCCCATATATGGCTATAAGACATAAACATATGCCAGCTGAAATAAAGCTTAAATGATTCTCAAATCTCTCTGTAAAGATAATATTGACTTATGACCACTTAGACATTATGAACCATGACTCATAATATGAGAGTACAAATTTATAACTGTTGTGACAATGTAAACAACAACCCATGATTAAGAAGAATAACTCCATGCCATAAGGAAATAAACACAATTCTCTCCAAAAACATTTATATTACATGTCATGAACTAGCAACCTAAAAAAATGATGGTCAGTAGCCCCAACATCACAAGTCTACATGAATGAATCATAACATTAATTATCCATCAACATGTAGCACCGGATAGTAAGTAGAAGGAATCAATCATCATAACCTGCAACTGAATTTCAAGCAGCAACATGCCTCTATTCATCAGGCAACTATCATATGACAACATATATATTCCATCAACACATCCTTGCTTTATCTAGGACAAAAAATACACATATGTTATGAGAAATAATCTGATCTCAAACAATAATGCATCAACAACATATG